>Ga0272440_1000371_pt1 | contig 38196 bp, 31 predicted proteins | sample SSMMMBAug17_FD_192440 | JGI IMG/M metagenome (GOLD analysis project Ga0272440, IMG submission 192440) | Marine sediment archaeal communities from Little Sippewissett salt marsh, Falmouth, MA, United States - SSM-MMB-Aug17 | ecosystem: Environmental > Aquatic > Marine > Wetlands > Sediment ...
CAGTTTTAACGCCTTGTTTTATCCATGTTTGACCAAATGTTGCCCGATCAATGGTATTGTTCGCCCCCAATTCAACATCATCGTCAACACGAACAATGCCAGTCTGCGGTACTTTTTCATAAATTTCACCATCCGGCGCAAAACCAAAGCCATCGCAACCAATCACTGTGCCGGAATGGATAATCACACGCGCCCCAATCTGACATCCATCCAGAATCGATACATTTGGATAGATCAATGTGTCATTTCCAATCGTTACGTTGTCTCCAATGACTGTGTTGGCACGAATAATGACATTATCACCAATGACCGCCTGATTGCCAATAACAACACCTGGATGAATCGAAATATTTTTGCCTAGTGAAACAGACTCTCCCACAGTTGCATGTTGATGAATGCCTATTGGTGGCGGCACAGGCGGAAGAAATAATTGCGCCGCCTTTGCAAATCCAGCATATGGATTATTCACGATAATAAGCGTTTTGTCAACATCTGGCCGATTTTCAAACTGTTTGCCGCAGATAATGGCATCTGCCTGGGTTTCATTAATTCTTGGCAGAATTTTTTTGTTAATGGCAAAGGTGATCCATCCAGGCTGTGCATAATCAAAAGGCGCAATACCATGAACAATTTTTTCGGGATCACCATTTTTCAATTGGCCATCAAGGTGTCTGACAAGTTCGCCAAGTTTCATGTGCATATTATTTTTCCACTTTTTGATTATATAGACGAATGACTTTTTCAGTAATATCCACTGTGCTTGGACTATAAAGAACCCCCGCCTGATTCTTTTCCATAATCAACAAAAAGCCTTCTTTTTTTCCAATACTTTGAATAATATCAGTCAATTGAGTTCGGATTCGATCAATCATTCGGGCTTCGAGATCCCTGAAATCCGACATGTATTTTTTTTGAAGTGCTTTTATATCATTAATTTTAATTCGGATTTCACGTTCTCTATCGGCGCGTGTATCTCGATCAATCACCAGCGCATCTCGTTCCAGTTTTTTCTTAAGTGCTTCTATCTCTGCGCCTTTTTCTTTAAGGGTTTCTTCCATTTTTTCACCCTCACTTTTTATTTCTTTTTGCGCAGCTTTTCCGACTTTTGAAGTTTCAAGGATTGTTTGAAAATCTACCACACCAATTTTGTTCAAATTGGCTGCAAATGTGGGAAAGGTCATTAATAATCCGGTTAATAAAGATATCAAAAAAATTTTGATGCATTTCATAAAAAAGCCTCCTTTTGGTTAATACCTAAAATTTTATATTACTTGATGTTCACGTTTTTTGTCTTGACTTTTGAAAAACTTGACCATCAAGTATTAAAATATTTGTTTAAAATTGGGTGATTACCTTAATTAAAAAAAGTTTAACAACGCATGTCTTCGCTGGGCGTTAGCGACAAAAAATATCACTCGCCTCTTAAAACATCGTTCCGATAGAAAATTCCCATCGCCCACTACTGCTTTCATCACCTTGAGGATCCAAAATATATCCATGCTCAAGGCGAATCGGCCCCATGGGTGAGAACCATCGGATACCATACCCCGCACTTTCTCTTAGTTCGTCAAATTGTATCCGAAAATCATTTTTCTGGACGGCACCTGTGTCATAAAAAAACAATCCAACCAATCCATGTTGCCGCAATATAGGAAAAATAAATTCCACATTAAATTGAACATATTTATTTCCCCCAACTTTTGTTAAGATATAGTCTTGTACAGAGCCATCATCATAATAAGATAATGGAATTTTTTCTTCAGGGCTAAGATCTTCCCATTCAAATCCTCTCAAAGAATTAATTCCACCGAGATGAAATTTTTCATAATCTGGAATTTCCTTACCAAAATGTTCTTTCACATAACCGCCTTCAGCATGAATTAAACCCACAGTATACCAGAAAAGTGGAAAATATTTGCTCATTTTCAGGCGATATTTTGTAAAATCAATATCTCCACCTAAAGCACCACCGGCATATTCAACAGAAAAACTGTGATCCATTCCTCTGGATGGATTGAATGGATGATCAGTGGTATCATAATGGATTGAAATTGTAGATGAACTGGTTTCATTGACACCTTCAAGGGCAACAATTGAATATGGCGCATCAAATTCTAAATTATCGATTTCTGCCCGATCATAGCGATATGAAATATATCCACGTGTATTTCTAAATATGGGATAACCCAAACGAATCCCGCCGCCCTTACTGTCTTTGTCGTATTCATCATATTCCCTTGTCCAGTTAAAGACATCAACACCAAACGATAAAGGCATATCAAACAACCAGGGTTCTGTAAATGATATATTAAATTGATTGGTCGATCCCCCAATCTGCCCTTTGGCTTCCAATATTTGACCGCGCCCAAAAAGGTTTCTTTGGGAAATTGATCCGACAACAAATGCATTGTCCACACTGCTGTAGCCCCCCCCAAAACTGAACATGCCTGTGGGTTTTTCCTTCACAGTGACTTTGACATCCATTGTATTGGGTTTGATCCCTTTTTGGGTATCAATTTGAACATCTTCGAAAAAATCCAGTCGTTTTAATTCATTAATACTGTGTTTAATACCAACTCCTGAGTAAAGTTCCTGTTCATAAACGCGAAGTCTTCGACGAATAACCTTATCCCTTGTTTTGGTATTACCGGTAATGATAATGCGGTCGAAATACACCTGTTTGCCTTGCTCAATATGATAGGTAATATTTACAAGCGCATTTTCTTCATCTTTTTTTACTTTTGGATAAATATCTGCAAATGCATAACCGGCATTCCCATACAGATCTGTTAAAAATGTAAGATCTTCTCGTATGGATTCTCGCTTGTAAACTGTTTTTGATTTGATTTTTAACAGTGCAACCATTTTCTCTTTTGGCAGGATCATATCTCCGGTAATGTCTATTTCGCCCACCTTATATTTTATTCCCTCAACGACTTTAATGGTAATTTCAATTCGTGTTTTTTTGATAACGACTTGAGGTTCCCCCACTCGGGCATCAATATACCCATTATTATGATAATGATTTTGAATGCGCATTACATCATGTTGCAATTTTTCCGAGTCCAGATTTCCTGATGATGTAAAAAATGACCAGAACCCTTTTTCCTGATTATACATTAATTTTTCCAATTGACGTTCTGTATAATCCTTATTGCCGATAAAAGTGATTTGACGAATATAAACCTTACTGTTTTCAGTAATTTTAAAGGTAATTTCTGTCTGATTATGTTCCCGATCTTTCAGTTCGTAATCGACCTTGACATTGTGATAATTTTTTTCCTTATACATGGCTTCGATGCGTGAAATATTTTCCTGGACATCATAGATATTGAGAATGGATCCCATAGAGATATCAATATTTTCACGAATTTTTTCCTCATCATAAACCGAATTGCCTTTAATATGGATTTTATAAATTGTGGGTTTTTCTTTTACATGAAATATGACAGTCTGACCGCCATCCGGATCAGTATCCGCATCAATCCGAATATCATCAAAATAACCCATGCGATAAATAATTTCCAAATCTTGTGAAAGTTTGGCAGGAATGTAAGGATCGCCAATTTGTGTTTTCATGGCACGCTTAATGGCATCAGACTCAATACGTTCATTTCCTTGAATCACAATGTTTGTAATGACTGGAATATCCAGGATGGTATTTGAGATTTGCTTTGCCAGATCTTTGACAGTGTCGTTTAAATTGACAATATCAATGCCACTTACCTCAAAGAAATGGGCAGGAGACTGATATAAGGTGTCCACCAAAGCAATTTTTATATCAAAGCCCTGTTCTTTCTGGATAAACTTTCCCCATATGACATGACTCACATCCATTCCTTCCGATTGTTTGCGAATCATTGCAATTTCCTGATCATCAAACTGCCATTCATTTGTAGGCGATGCCAGTTCCTGCACCTGCTCCACACCAGCCAGGATGAGATATTTTTTCAAAAATTGCGGTAATTCCTTACTAAAATAATCCAGATTTGTTTTTGAATGAATGGCAAAGGGATAAATGGCAATGCGTGTATTGTTTTGACAAAACGCAGGTACTGATATGATTAAACACAAACAAATTAAAATACTGATTGTTGACAGATTGCGCATGATTCTCCTAAATTTTTTCAATTAATTGACCATCTTTCAAGGTCACACATCGATCCATAATACTTGCCAGGGTCATATTATGTGTGACAACAATCAGGGTCATTTGAAAATGTTTATTAAGCTGTTTCAGCAATGAATGGACATATTCACTGCTTTTTTGATCCAGGTTCCCTGTGGGTTCATCTGCCAGAAGTAATGATGGATGATGAATCAAGGCTCTGGCAACAGCAACGCGTTGTTGTTCACCGCCTGAAAGTTCGGTTACCCGATGATACAACCGATGAGACAGGTGAACAATATCCAGAATTTCTTTTGCTTTTTTGGAAGCCGCTTTGCGACGCGCGCCTTGAATGAGCAGAGGCATCATGGTATTCTCCAAGGCATTGAATTCAGGCAACAAATGATGGAATTGAAAGACAAATCCAATTGATTTGGATCGAAATCGAGAACGTACATCATCAGAAAAAGCAAAAACATCATGACCATCAATCAAAACCTGTCCAGAATCCGGCTGATCCAATGTGCCCAAAATATTGAGAAATGTCGATTTACCAATACCTGATGCACCGATTACAGCCACTGTTTCACCTTTTTGCGCCTCAAAATTAATCCCACTGAGGACTTCAATTTTTTCTGCCTTGCTTTGATAGCTTTTAAACAGCTTTTGTGTTTGTAAACACATTGTTTGATTATTCATACCGAAAGGCCTCTACTGGATTTAATGTCGCCGCCTGATGCGCCGGATACAGGGTTGCCAGAAAGCAGATAATGAGTGCTGAAAAGGCAATCAAAGAAATATCAGTTACTGAAATTCTTACTGGAAGCGTTGTTACATAATACACATCACCTGGAAGCTCAATAAATTGGTATTTTTTCAAACTCAAACATGCTGCAATACCTAAAATGGCTCCAATGATTGTACCGGTCAGTCCAATAAAAAGGCCATTGATCATAAAGATTTTTCGAATGCTGCGCTTCTGGGTGCCCATTGCTTTAAGAATTGCGATATCTCTGGTTCGCTCCATGACCATCATGATGAGTGTCCCCGCAATATTAAATGCTGCGACCAGGATAATCAGCGTTAAAATAATAAACATGGTGACTTTTTCAAGCTTTAATGCAGAAAACAAATTTTGATTCATTTGAATCCAGTCCTTTACCCGAAACTGACTCCCCAAAATGGTTTCAATTTTTTGTCTGGTTTCATCCACATGATAAATATCATTGGTTTTTAGAGAAATACCGCTGACACTGTCAGGCATTCGCATAATTTTTTGTGCATCTTCAATTTTCATATAGACAGTTGCGATATCAAATTCATACATGCCTGATGCCATGATTCCTGTCACTTGAAACCGCCGCATGGCCGGCAAATGACCAAAAGGTGAAAGAAGTCCTCGTGGTGAAATAACATAAATGCTATCTCCAGGACGTACAGTAAGTGATTTGGCCAATTCCTTCCCCATGATCAAACCAGGGGGGTGATATTTATTACTTTCACTGGGCAAGGATTGATTCAATAAATCATCAATGGTCCCTTTAACCATCATTTTTTCGACATCCTGTCTTTGTTGTGGGATTGAAAAATCCAGTCCAAATATGGATGCGCCGGACACAGTAGCGATACTTTTCAAAATAACCTGACTCTGGACATAAGGATATACAGATTGAACTTTTTCAACAGATTTCAATTGTTGTATCACTGTGTTATGTGTATTGAAACGTCCATTGTTTTGTGTAATTTGCACATGAGATGCCACAGACAAGATACGCTGCTTGAGTTCATCTTCAAAACCAGCCATAACAGACAAGACTATAATCAACGCCATGACGCCAACTATAACCCCCATAATTGATATCATCGTTGATGCTGACACGAATCGTTGTTTGCGTCTGGCTTTTAAATAGCGGAAGCCAATATATGATTCAAATGCCATGAACAATTAATTTCCTGCTTTATTTTTCATATGCGGAAAGAGAATCACCTCTCGAATGGAGTCTGCATTTGTTAAAAGCATCACCAGCCTGTCAATCCCAATACCTTCGCCTGCTGTTGGCGGAAGGCCATATTCCAAAGCTTCAATATAGTCCGCATCCATGGGGTGGGCTTCATCATCTCCAGACTCTCTTTCCTTGACCTGATCCAAAAATCGTTCGCGTTGATCATCAGGATCATTCAATTCTGAAAAACCATTGGCAATTTCTCGTCCGCCAATAAATAACTCAAAACGATCTGTCAATTCCGGATTTTGATCATTTTTTCGTGACAGTGGAGATACTTCAACCGGATAAGCTGTAATAAATGTGGGCTGAATAAGTTTTGGCTCAACAAGGGTATCAAATAATTTGGTGACAATTTTACCGGTTTTGCGATCAGGTTTCATTTTGATATTTTTTTCATTGGCAAAGGCAATCAAGGCATCACGATCATTTAACATATCAGGCATGATACCACCAATTTCAACAAGTGAATCCATTAAGGTCATGCGTTTCCATGATCCTGAAAAATCGATTGTTTCACCTTGATACTCAAAGGATAGCGTCCCCAACACACGCTGTGTTATAAATTGAAACATTTGTTCTGTTAAATCCATTAAATGGGTATACGTGGCATAGGCTTGATAAAATTCAAGCATAGTAAATTCAGGATTATGACGTGTGGAAACACCTTCGTTTCTAAAATTGCGGTTAATTTCAAATACACGTTCAAAGCCACCAACAACAAGACGCTTGAGATATAACTCAGGCGCAATACGTAAATATAACGCCATGTCCAACGCATTATGATGCGTTACAAAAGGCGCTGCTTCAGCACCACCAGCAATGGGTTGCATCATTGGGGTCTCAACTTCAAGAAATTGTCTGTCTAGAAGAAATTGACGAATGTTTTGAATAATCTGGCTGCGCGTGATAAAAATATTTCTTGTATTTTGATTCATGATTAAGTCCAGGTAACGTTGACGATATCGCTTTTCTGGATCTTTGATACCATGAAATTTTTCAGGTAACGAACGTATTGCTTTGGTTAAAAGCTTGATTTCTTCACAAAGAATGGTCCATTCACCTGTTCTTGTCTTGAAAATTGGCCCAATAATACCAATAAAATCGCCCACATCCATTTGTTTGAACAGGGCATAGGCATCATTGCCAACCTTGTTTTTTTGAATGTAGCCCTGCAACTGACCCGTGGTATCACGAAATCGAAGGAAGCTGCTTTTTCCAAACCGATTGATTGCAATGATACGTCCGGCGGTTTTAAATACTGCTGAAGGTGCATCATCAGACGCGGGAATGACATCTTGAATATTTTTAATGGTATGTTCGGGTTCAAAATCATTTGGAAACAATTGATATCCCGATTCTTTCAGTGCTTCAATTTTTTGCCGACGTTGTTTAATATAATCTGTTTCTTTTTTCATACCTTGCCTTTCACAAGAAATATTATGGATTCAGGGAGAAAGAAGAAAGAAGTTGCCCTGAAATGTATGTGTAAATCTTTAATTAATAATCTATTTAATTTGATGTGTCAAGGTGATTTCAAATCATTTTGTGCAAAATTGAAGTTGTTTTCACTCGAACATACATGAAAGCGTATTTGATTTTAACTTTATAGCAATCTACCCCAGCTCGTTCTCAGGCAGAGCCTTGGAACGAGCTGCGCTAGATTGCTGGAATTCAAGTCTAAAAAACTTGAACATTGATAAAAAAATAATTTTGTCTTGATTTATTTATACAATTGATGAGGGAAAAAACAATGTTTTATACAGATTCAATGCATACCGATCCGTCATACTTGCAATAACATCTGCTACCTGACGTGTATTGGGTTGACAAGCATCTGGACAGATTGCCATTTCAAGATCAAGTAGTGCTTGTTGAAAAATATCATGATGGTCCAGTAAGTGATAATACAATTTGGAAACGATCGCTTTGGCTTTTACAAATTCATTATGCACACGATTTGAGCGATAAACATTTTCATACAAAAAGTCCCTGAGCGTTTGCATTGCCGAGAGGCACTCTTTACTGAGTATTAATTGAAGGCTGTTCTCTTTTTCAACACTGGAATAAACCAGATCTTTAATCATTGTCGTAATTCTTTCTGAATGCGTTTTGCCAAATACCTGAATGCAAGTCTGGGGTATTTGATTGCGTTGAATCACCTGACTTCGAATGGCATCATCAAGATCATGATTTAAATAGGCCATAATATCTGCTATGCGAACAACCTGACCTTCTATTGTTAGGGCACTATCCTTCTTTTCTGTTGGGATTATCTGCCCAAAGCCCCCTTTGGAGTGTTTTAGAATGCCATCCTTGACTTCATAGGTCAGGTTCAATCCATTTCCACAATTCTCTAAAATGTTGATCACACGTATACTTTGTTCATTATGAGAAAAATGTTTGGAAAAGATTTCCTTTAAGGCTGTTTCACCGCCATGTCCAAAAGGGGTGTGCCCCAAATCGTGCCCCAAAGCAATGGCTTCAGTAAGATCCTCATTTAGCCGCATAGCGCGGGCAATGGTTCTGGCGATTTCAGAAACCTCAAGCGTATGAGTTAGGCGGGTTCGGTAGTGGTCTCCTAAAGGAGATAAGAAAACCTGTGTTTTATGTTTTAATCTTCGAAACGCGTTGCTGTAAACAATGCGATCTCTGTCCCTTTGAAATGGTGTTCGAATGGGACAGGGGGGCTCTTCAATTGTTCTTCCCTTTGTTTGATCACTTCGACACCCAAAGGGGGCTATAAATGATGACTCACGCTTTTGAAACAATTGTCGTATCGTCATGTCTGATTATTCCGGATAGCCAGTTATTCGTCGAATTTGATCATACATTGGTTTGAGATGCTGATACATTCGTTTGTATACATATTCGTATAATTGATCATAGATGTGTTGATTCTTATCTATTGGGTCAAATCTTTTGCCTGAATGAACCATTTCCTTAATTGCTGATGTAAAATCTGGATAGAAATTCAATCCGACAGCAGCATCAATTGCCGCCCCCAAACCGGACGTTTCATACAAATGCGGTCTTTCAGCCGGTAAACCAAATATATCTGCAGTGATTTGCATGGCTGTATCACTTTGTGAACCGCCACCAGAAACCCGAAGTTTTTCTAAAGGAATATGGGTTCGCTTGACAATCCGCTCTTTGCCTTCTCGTAAAGCGTAGGCCAACCCCTCAAGAATTGAACGATACAAATGTGCGCGTGTATGTACATCACCAAAGCCAATAATGCCACCTTTTGCTTCTGGTCCTGGAAATTTTACACCCGGGGACCAGAAAGGTTGAAGAATTAAGCCCATAGAGCCTGCAGGAATATCCTGGATCATTTGATCAAAGAGCTTTTCAACTGGCACACCGCTTTTTTGAGACTGGTTTTTTTCAAAATGTCCAAATTCTTCCATAAACCAGCTAACCATCCAAAATCCGCGTGAAATTTGAGCTTCGATTGAAAAACAATCTGGTATGGCGGATGGATATGGGGGTATCAATCGTGTATGTTCAATATATTGGTTATGGGTCACATTGATTGTTGCTGTTGTCCCAAAACTCAGACATCCAATTGAGGGATCAATTCCGCCGGAACCAAGTATTTCACAGGCTTTATCTGCTGCTGCAGCCACAAGGGGAAGCCCTTCGGGAATACCAGTTGCTGCTGCTGCTTTTGATGTTATTTGTCCCAATATATGACCAGGAGGGTATAAGGTCGGCAGCATATCTGGTGTAACAGGTAAATATTTCCATTGCCAGCTCCATGATGGCGCCCATTTTAAGTGCTTGTAATCAAATGGAATAAATCCAACTTGCGCGCCAATGGAATCGACAAATCGATCAATGAGCCGGTGAATTAAATAGCCGGATAACAATAGAAATTTGTGCGTTTGATTCCATATATCCGGTTCATTTAAATAAATCCAATTGGATTCAGCTTCTTTCACAAAAAATTCAATTGTTTGAGTGGCTCCCAGGGCCTTAAAAATCATAGACCAGAGGGGATGGGTTGATGGCGGTGTATCAATTTTACGTTGATCCAACCATAAGATAGCTGAACGCAAAGCTTTTCCCGCACGATCCACATTGACAACTGTGCCGCGTTGCGTTGTAACTGATACACCTGCAATTCTTGTTTTTTCTATTCTTGATGTCTGCCACAGCGTTTGACAAACAGTGCAAAGAGATTCCCAATATTTTTCCGGTGGAAGCTCTGCCCAACCTGGTTCAGGTGAAAAATAGGGTGGTTTGAATTTTATCTGTTCTTTTGCCAATAAATTGCCGCTTAGATCAAAAATTAGGGCACGAATGCTTTGAGTTCCATTATCAATTGTCAGTAGTAAATCTTTGGACATTTCATTTTTCCTGTTTTCTTAAAATGGTACGCCATGTGCTTTTTGCCAATGAGCGATGTATTGTTTTTTTTCTGACTCCCAGCGGTCTTTATCCCAGGTCATAACAGGTGCGCACAGGGTTTGAATTTTCTCCAGATGTTCTCTCCCGCCATCAGGCAATAGTAAACCAATTCGTACCCTTCTGAGGAGTATGTCGGACAAATGACGAATATATTCATTTGCAGCAATATATGGTAATTCGGCCCAAAAGGTATGGGTATTGGGAATTAAGCAAAGTGTTTCTTCTGTTGCTTGTGAAAGAATTTCTTTTACCTTATTGCCATAGCGACCGCATAATCGTTGAAAATCCGATTGTGACATGGATGATGGTTTTTCAATGGACGTATCCGGTTGCGTAAAAACTGGTCGCCCTTTGCCTTCTGTAGAAAAGTTCGATAAAAATGGCTTTGCAGCTTTTAGCGCATCCCATGCCAGGAGCCTGAATGTTGTCAATTTTCCGCCGGTAATCGTGACAAGCCCTTTATCAATCCAAACCACGTGTTCTCTGGATTCCTTTGAAGGGTCCTTTTTATGCGCACTCAATACCGGACGAATACCAGCAATTGTTGCAATACAATCAGATTCTTTAATACCAAGATCAGGAAATCGGGCCTGTGCAGCAGCCATCAAATAATCTGCTTCCTGCCTGGTAATAACAGGCTCCTGATGTAATTCCCTGTCAAAATCAACGTCAGTGGTGCCAAACAAAACCGCCCCTTCCCATGGAATGGCAAATACTGGCCGATGGTCATCAGGGTGTTCAAAACTGACCGCTTCTTTAACAGGTATTTTTGATAGTGGAAAAACTAAATGACTGCCGCGAAGTGGTCTTAAATGAAGCCCAGCCTGTGGTGAAGGATGAAGTTGTTCGGCCCATGAGCCACTGGCATTGATAATCGCTTTTGTATGAAGTGTTTGCGTTTTTGATGTTTCGGTATCTTCAACCACAAGCCCTGTGACATTGCCCTGATTATCTCGAATAATCTCTTTCGCCTTCGTATAGTTTTTGGCCAAGCCCCCAGTTTGAAGGGCTTCATCAATAACCCTGAGTACCAGACGTGCATCATCAACCTGTGCGTCAACAAAACGAAACCCACCCACAAGATTTGTTTGTCTGATATTGGGAACTTCCTGAATAAACTCCGCACGAGAAAAATATTTATGTTGTTTTTTCCAGGCCAAAAGATCATATACGCTGAGTCCAATTTTGATTAACCATCTGCTGGCACCATGATCACTGTAAATGGGCATTAAAAAGCCCAGTGGATCAACCAATCCAGGCGCTTCAGAAATAAGACGTTCTCGCTCCACCACAGAATGCCGTGTTAAAAATATACGTCCTTCTTTTAGATATCTTAATCCACCATGCACGAGCTTGGATGATCTACTTGATGTTCCCCATGCAAAATCATTTTGTTCTACTAATAAAACGTTTAAGTTCATTCGGGCAGCTTCCCGAAGTATCCCAGCACCGGTGATGCCTCCACCTATAACGATTAAATCCCAATCCGTTTGTATATTCATTTTTTTCTCTTTTTTTGTAAGATTTTTTATTTTATTATAATGAAGTAATTGGATAGGCCCAACAATAGGCCTATCCATATTTTATTGGGCTTTTTCTTTCGTTTGCCCAAAGATATTAGAGATGAATTAAATCAAAAACTAGAATGCATAGTTTGCAGTTATGCCGAATGCCCAAACCTGCATATATGCTTTATAAGTTGCTATCTGATCATAAGCCTCTGCATCAAGATCTTCTTCATACAAAAATTCGTAAGAAGCAGTCAATGGTTCATTTTCAGTACCAGATGCTGCACTTTCACGATCTTCAGATGTAATGTATTGAAATACTGTATCTATGGTCAGTTGGCCCATATTAAACCCAAGACCTAATGAATACACTGATTTGTTCACGTCAGATGATCCAAAATCAAAGGTATCATCTGGAACAGGGGAAGGATCAAAATAATACCCGCATCGGACAGTAACAAAGTCATCAGATACCCATTCAAAGCCAAACCGGACCTGACTGGTGTCTTTCCAATCACGTGTAAAATTTTCTTCTTCACGATTGTCAAGTAATTTCGGAGATAGTTGCATGGTATACCCATCAATAATGCTCCACCGAGTCCAGACATAATCAATCATTACAGAAAAATCTTCAGAGGGTTGACATCGTATACCAAACTGAAATTGAGGCGGATGATCAATGTTCGTTTCACCATCAACCTGAGACATAATGGGATTACCCGCCGGTGTATTGCCATAAGATTCCTCAAGTCCTTCCAATTCTACATCACCCTTAACTTTTACATCCGCACGACTACGATATGTGAGCCCCAATGTAACTTTATCTGAAAGTCTGTACATTGCACCTAAATTAAATGAATAATTAAAAGGGTCCAATAATTCAGCAACAACTTTTTTTCCATCAGCATCAATCGCTGCCTTTATTTTATGTTGAAGCATTGATCCATTGCGCACAAGTGCATTGTATTGGTTCTGCAATTGATTTTTAACTTCAGGAGGTACATAGAAAATTCTTTCTGCTTTTACTTCAGTGGCGCCAATCGAAAGACCAAAACCAAAGGACAATCTGTCATTGAGCATGTAAGAAATTGTTGGTGTTGCAGCAATTCTGGTAAAGCTGCCAAAAGTTGAGTTATACGCTCCAGGATTGTTTGTTTCCGGCCAATATGCTGATGCGCCAAAGGGAGCGTAAACAGCAAATCCGGCAACCCATTTCTTGCTGAGTGGGTAAGCTGTTGCAAAATGTGGTGCCGGCACAATTCTTTCTTTGTTTGATATATCGGCAAATTCATTGAGGCCATCGTTCACCATTTGCTTCTCTACCCCAGATACTTTGTAAACGCCCCCTTCTACATGAAAATTATTTACCTTGATTGATGGATACGCAATATGAACACCATTAGATACAGTAAAATGATCAATTTGCGTTAATCCGGCTGGATTGTAGTAAATAGCAAAGGGATCATCTGCATACGCGCAAAATGCACCGCCCAAAGCTGTGGCTTTTGATCCGAGACCCAATGTATCCATGAGTCCGGCTGTGGCAATGCCTGAACATGCAATCATGACTGCAATGCCTACCAAAAGTACTGTCATACCTTTTTTCATCATCTCCTCCTGTTGAAAGATTAAAATTTAATAAATTGCAAACGTTCTCTGCAGTGTTATAATTTTTCTGCTGGTTGCAATTCATGTAAATAAAACATTCTTTTATGATTTTATTCAATGTGCATGATGACCAAAACAGTGTTGCTTGAAGATGGGGTAATTTTCATGTTGAGATTTATCAATAGTTTGAATAAAAATACCATTATTCTTTCATAATTGCAAGCATCATATTTGTATTTTTTTATATTCAAAAGCTTCTGAGTGATGGCTTTTTTATTTTTTGAACAGAATTGATTTGAGTTCATTTATTGTTTGACAGCTGTGAAAGAATGACCGATATGTGCCTGGATAATGTTTATATTGAACAGGAATTTCCAATATTCTTGCATTTTTTTTATGTAACAAGAAAAAAAATTCGCAATGAATGCCAAAGCCACTGCAAATAAATGATTCATTTTGAACCAAATGCTTGTGTACCATAACAAGCCCGCTTCCCATATCGCGAACAGAGATTTTAAAAACACATCTACAAAAAAGATAATTCAACAAACTTAATATTTGTCTGTGTAAAGGATAATCGTTCATATCAGCATATTTTGAACAAACCACACAATCCCAATCTTTTGCCAAATCAATAACTTTATATATATTTTGAACACCATATGACAAATCAAGATCCAGTATGATAAATATTTGTCCTGATGCCAATGTAAATCCGAGTTGAAAGACCGATCCCAAGCCCTGATTTTCTTTAAAAATACAACGTATATTGTCATTATGCAATTGCGATAAAATTCGCTCACTTCCATCAGTGCTGCCATCATTAATCAGTAAAATTTCATAGGGGGATCCACAATTGTTCATTACATATAGTACTTTTGATACATTACTTTTAATGATTGATTCATGATTATACACAGGTATAATAACTGATATTTTTTTCATGAACAAAGAACCAAGCAATATTTATTCCTACTTTTTTTTAAGGCATTTATTTGCACCAATCGTATGGCATCATAAAATAAAATTATTTTTGCATATTTAACATTAGAATTGAAAAGATGGGATATAATAAAAAAAATAAAAAGGATCTTTTCCAGATGTCTGGAAAAGATCCTTTTTATGTATATTTATTGATATTTTAGATAGATATAGTGTGAAAAAAAAAAGGGGTTCTACCAAAAAAGTTTTTGAATCAAACGAAAATTTGATGCGGTTTTTAACCCCACATGAACATTTATTTTTCTTCGATCCCCAGGTTCCATATTGAAAAATTCGGCATAAGCCTTTTCAATAACATCCGAATTGTCATTAAAGATATTAAAATCTAACTGAATTCGATATAAAAATTCATCACCCATATTAATTGCATAGCCTTTTAAAGCAATAAATCCATTGGGATCAGTATCCAAATGGACAATCAGTTTCAAGTTTCCATAAGATTTTTTTACTGGCCATTTCTTTGGTGCGTCAAGATCTACATTGGCATCAATGAGGTTTTCAATCCAGCTGCTTTCCTCTGCAAAAACGTCATCCTGATCATCCTGATCTGCTTCATCTTCCAAATTTTCATCATATGTCGCATTGTTTTCAACTGGTTTTTCTTCTGTTGGCAAATTGTCATCTTCTATTTCATTTACCGATTGTATCGTTGTCGTTGTTGTCTGTTGCAGGGACGTTTCGACTTTCGTGGAAAAGGATTTTTCTTGTTGTTTCTCATCAAGCGAAGTTTCATTAACATCAGACTTGATATCATCAGATCGAATAATGACCGAAAAAATATTGGGTTCCGGGGGCACTTCCTTAACAGAGTATTCATTCCCTGGAACTAAATCCAACACAACCCGAACCTTGTCTCTGGGATCATGGTGTTCTCCCATACGCACATTCTGGATATATCGTTTGTCCACTCGAATCTCTTGTCTGAGACCGGGCTTGACTTTTACATTAAAAAAATCGCAAACCACTTTGGGGGCTGAAGGTGTTTTATAATAAAACATTTTTGGATTATGAACTTCAGTAAGGATGAATAGCACTTTGATGCTTCCATCATACAGTTTTTCAGAACTGATTTCCATCAGTTGACGCTCTTGTGCCCAAGCTGGCACTGACGACATGATCAGTCCAGAGAGAAGTATGAGACACAATACGTGCATCTTTAAATAAATTGTATTCATGTTATATCCTTTTTGTTGGCAAGGAAATCTTGGTAAATAACATGCTCGTACAAAAAAATAAGGTCGTGTAGAGACCTAGCATGCTACGTCTCTACAGTACATTTACCTCAAAACGAACAATATCAATAATGGGGAAGTTATTTTCAGAGAATTCCTAAGGAATGCTCGGAAAATAACTTCCCCATTTAATAAATTGCATTCCTTTTTTTTTGAACCAGGATTACACTGAAGAAGATGAATTAAAAGTGTCTCATTTCATCTTATTCATCTTCTTCAGTGTAATCCTGGTTCAAAAAAGAATAGCATTTACTTTTTCTGAAATGAGGAACTTATTATCCGAGATTTCCTAAGCATTTATCAGCGATAACTAACATTTCAAAATCTTCTGTTGTTAAATCGTTCTCTCTTGAGAAAGCGCCAAGTTTTGCACCGCAAATGTGGATTTTTTGATAACCCAGTGATTTCAACAGCCAGGTTATTTCACTGGGCACATAATATCTTTCATTACATTTCAATGATTTTTTATTTCCATCATCATCTTCAATTTCTGTGATGTTATGATCACGAAAAGTCATTAAGTCAAAAGTATTGCTTCTATATGTTGCATTTCCCTCTTTCGAAGATGACGCACAAAATTTTTCAACTGAATGATATAATGGGTATAGCCCATTTAAAGTTGTGAATATAATTTTTCCATTTTCTTTTAATGCATTTGTGACTGACTTGAGTATCGCGAAATTCATTTCATCAGTTTCCATCAAAGAAAACCCACCTTCACAAAGCATTATTGCAACATCAAACTCGTTTTCAAAAGAAAGTTTTCTGGCATCCTGTCGTTGAAAATCAATGAATACGTTCAAGCTTTTTGCTTTTTGTCGGGCTCTATTTAGTTGTGATTCAGATAAATCAATTCCTGTTAAGCTGTATCCCCGCATTGTTAACTCAATTGTATGCCTGCCGGTTCCGCATCCAACATCTAATATCTTCAAAGATTTGTTATAATTGATCTCTTTTTCGATAAAGTCGCATTCTCCATCTGTTCCCTGCGTGAAACACGCATTGTCATATTTTTTTCCATAATTTTCAAATAAAGATTCATACCATTGTTTCATTCGACTCTTCTTCCTCATAATTACTTATTTTAGTAAAGTTTTAAGCTTTACAAAAAGCGTGTATATTTGTCAATATTTTTTCAGGATCTATACGTTATTTTATTTGATATTGTATTTGAATGATATGAAGGGCTTGAAAAAGCAGAATTAATGATCATCATGATTCATCAAATCAATAAATTTTTGAAATAGATATCGAGAATCATGTGGTCCAGGTGAGGCCTCAGGATGATATTGAACAGCGAACAAAGGGAGTTTGCAATGCTTGAATCCCTCAACAGTGTTATCATTAAGGTTGAGATGTGTCATTTCCAGATTGCCATATTGAAGACTTTCTTGGGTCACTGCAAATCCATGATTTTGTGAAGTAATTTCAATCCTATTGGTTGCAAAATGTCGGACAGGTTGATTAATCCCGCGATGACCAAATTTTAGTTTATACGTTTCTGCACCCAGCGCCAGGGCCAGAAGCTGATGTCCCAAACAGATACCAAATATGGGACGATAGTCCAGCAGGTCTCGAATGGTTTGAATCGCATACGTTACAGGCTCTGGATCCCCTGGACCATTTGAAAGAAAAATTCCATCAGGCGACATATTCTGTATGTCTGATGAAGATGTCGATGCAGGAACGACAATAATATAGCAGCCATGATGTTCCAGGTTTCTGAGAATATTGTACTTTATGCCAAAATCAATTACAACCACACAGGCCTGGGAGCGATCTGGCCAGACTGATTCGTCCAATGTTTGGGATGTTTTTACTGGTTGTCCTTTATACCATCTATATGGCATTTTCGTGGATACCACTTTTGCCAGATCCTGACCATTCATGGTGGGATATTTTTGAACACGATCAATCAGTGATGTCGGGTTTAAATCTTCGGTGGATATAACCGCGCGCATGGCACCTTGTAAACGAATGTGTCTGGTTAATGCGCGGGTATCAAAGTTGTCAACCCCCAAAATATTTGAGTTTTTTAAATAGTCTGCAAGTGATTGTTCGGCCCGATAATTACTGTAAAAGGGTTGATATTCTCTCATCAGAAAAGCGGATACCTGAACCTTATCAGATTCAATATCCTGTGAATTGACACCATAATTGCCAACCAGTGGATAGGTCATGGTAACCAGTTGTCCGCGATAGGATGGATCAGTCAGAACTTCCTGATAGCCTGTCATGCCGGTATTGAATACAATTTCGCCAAAGGCTTCACCTGGACCGGTGAACGATTGACATTTAAATGTTTGGCCATCTTCCAGGACCATTAATGCTTGTTTCATTATACTCATGCGCTCGCGGTTAAATGTGAACATAATGGATTGTTTTTTTTATCCATTATGTTCACACCAAAAAAAATTGAACCTTATTTCCCTTTATCTGTATGACATTCTCCACAAAGAATGGGGCCTTTTTTCATTTCAAGATGGCAGCCTTTGCAGTTCAGATGAAAGGCTTCCATCAGGCCTGGTTTATTGCCTGATGCTTTCAACCCATGACAATCTGAACATAAGGAATCTTCTGAGGATTCTCCTTCAAGAAGTTTGCCATTATCATCATATACATGATGACACAATGCACAATCTTCAGTGCCGGCAGTTTCATTGTGTAAATCATGTTTGAAGATTGCAGCCGGTCTCTGGGGATTGTAAAAAACTTTATTATTGATTTCTACCATGTCTTCCTGGGCATGAATAGTCATCAATGCACCCAACATCAAGACAGATAAAGTTATGACAAATAAACTCTTTTTCATTAGAAATGTTCCTCCTTAATAATGAACATAAACAGGCTATTCACCTGGTTTTTCCATAATTTCATAGATAATTTCACTGAAAAACTTGATTTCTACGCCACATTTATAATGATGATTGATATCCTCTAGCCCGCTATGACAGTTATGACAGGGAGAAATCAAAACTTCAGCCCCTGTTGCTTTAATCTGGTCCGCTTTGACACGGTTGCTCAACACACGCTTATCTTTAAATGGCGGACCACAATTGATTACACCGCCACCGGCATTACAACAAAAATTGTGCTCTCGGTTGGGAGTCATTTCAATAAAATTTTCACAAAGTGCCTTGGTGACATAGCGTGATTTTTCTGCCAGTCCACCGCCACGAATGACGTTACAAGGATCATGCAGGGTGACTGATTTTTTGTACTTTTCTTTTATTTTCAGTTTGCCTGTTTTGAGCAGTTCGTAATAATAATCAATGGCATGAACAATGGGAATAGGGGGCATTTTCCAGTTTAACCAGCGATTCCCCATATCATATACCGACCGAAAGGCATGTCCACATTCTCCCATGACAATGCGTTTGACTTTCAAGCGAGCGGCTGTTTCAAAATGTTCACGTTTCACACGTCCCATGATTTCATTATCACCGGTATACATGGCCATATCGCTGTTGTCCCATCCGGGTGTTGATGGCATGGTCCAATCGGCCCCAACAGCATTGAAAATGACAGACATGTTATAGATTAAGTGCGCCTGAAATTTAGGTTCCGGTCCAATGACCGAATACATGATTTCAGCCCCTTCTTTGTCTAATGGAATACGCAGATCTGAGATTTCATCCTGGGCTTCTTCTTCCTGCCACTGAAGTGTATCCACCCATTCATCGTCCTTGACCCACATCTGGTTCATGGTAACCGCATGACTATGCGCAGTGTCCTGAATATACATGGGGGTCATTCCACATAAATGACAGATACGTCGAACTGTTAACATCAGATAAGCCACATCAATACCAAATGGACAATACATAGCGCATCGTTTACAGGCATTACATTCTGTTGATGCGATAACAGATGCTTCTTTTATAAACTCTGGTGAAACATCACCATTTTTGCGAATCATTTCCCAAATGGTTCTTTTTACTTTCCCTGCTGGGGAATAAATCGGATTTTTATCTTTAGACAGGTAAACATGACAGGCTTCTGAACAAAGTCCACAATGGACACATGTTTCAACATATGCTTTTAATCGCGCACCTGATTCTTTTTTCAATACCTGATCTATGGATTTTTTGATACGATCTTTTGTCAAACCAGCAAGACATTTTTCAAGATTGTCATCAATAATTGCTTTTTCCGGTTCAGACATTTAAACCTCCCTGGCAATCATAATGTTGCCGTGTAAATTAGTTATTCGTAATAACCTTTTTGTTATTACCAATCCCGGGCATGTCGGATGCCGCCAAACTCAGAACCAATGTATGCACGCGTAAATGGTGAATAAATCATATGGCTCAGTCGTGTAAAGGGTATGGCCACCAACATGATTTCTCCAGACAATACATGAAGAATCATGATCAACTGATAATTAAATAGTTGATGATAGGCCAGAAAACCGGTAATAAATGGGGCAGCAACAATGGCCAACAGAACATAGTCTGATATTGTCGTAAGATATTGTACTGCTGGATCTGTCAATCGTCGGTACAGAAAATAACAACAACCGGCAATGACCACCAGGGTCAATATATCTGCAACTGATTCCGGCAATGACCACCAGGAAATACTGAATGATTCATCCCATAAAATGACATGGGCCAACAAAAAAATGGGTGTAATGATCAGGCACAGATGAAATGCAAAAGTGACAACTGTCATCACAGGGTTCTTTTTCATATTGACTGTGCCAAATGGAATGAGCCAGTGGCCAATGGAACGTAAGCCATATTTGACGCTCATGATCGAGAAAATAAAGCTTTCTTTTTGCTGTGTCAGTGTAAACAAAGTATACAACTTATATGAACAACCGCCAATAAACACCAAAAAAGCAATCCAGGCCAATGGACCACTGACAAAATTATATAGCGTATGCATAAATCCTCCTTTATGCCCAATGTGTCATGTGAATGATGGGCGATAAATTCATGTTATCGAACAATATCTTTGACCGGTATCACCCGGCGATAACAGATGCCATTTTCAAGGGTCCGGCACAATATTTTTTCACCGCATGGACTAAAAATAGGTTCCCAACAGGCATCGCAGGCACGTTTCCATAAGCAATCATTGACTGCAATGGTATATTTCCCATTTACTTCTACCTTTGAAGCAACATACTGGCTGTTGGGGCTGAAAACAGGTTTCCAGGCCATATCAAAAACATTCTTCCAGATATCCCCATCAATCATGACATGCCACTTACCATTATCTTTTCCCAGAGCGGCAAGACGTGTACCTGATGGGCTGAATACAGGATCAGTCAACATTTCGCCAAAAGTCGCATACCAAGGCACACCATCAATAGCCATTGTCCAACGACCAAATTCAGTGGCAACGATTGCAGCTATGCTTTTATCATTTGGGCTGACCATCTGATTCCAAAGTTGAAAAAACTTGGTACCCCAAATAATTTTGCCATCTTCAGCCAACGTCCATTTGCCATCCAGCCGAACTGGTGCAAGGACAGTATTTTTTAAAGGATGAAATGATGGCTGCCATACACAGGAAAATGTTTCATTCCAGGTTTTACCATCAACAGCAATGGTGTAATCATATAAATTGATACGAACTTCAGCCGCCAGACGATCCCCTGCTGTATTGAATGTTTTTTTCCAAACATTGACAAAATTTTGTTCCCAAGGGGTGCCATCAATCGCAACAGAAAATACCCCTTTTTTAAACAACTCAATGTTTGCCTGTCCCAAATCTTCCTTCTGGATCGTCGCCGCTGTGCGTGTACCAGATGGATTTGAAGCAATTTCAGTAGCATTGGGGTATAATTCACTCCAGGGTACCCCATTGACAGCCACGCCATATTGCATATCCTGTTGAATGGCAACAACAATATTTTTACCATCATCACTATACAGGGGATTCCAGACATAGCCGAATTTGTTTTCCCATGCCTGATCATCAATGGCAAACGTCCATTCTCCCAATTCAGAAACAATTGCACTTGCCCGGCCATCAGGTGTGAAACGAAGTCGCCAGATTTTGTCAAATGTATTCTCCCAGGCATCACCATTGACACACACACTAAACTCACCTTGATCTATATTGACAATTGAAGCGATCTTTTCGCCATCAGGACTGACATAGGGTTCTTCAACCCATTTGTAGTTTTGTTTCCAACCGCCATAATCAGCGATCTTTTTCTCACTGGTTTCCCAGTCCCACGTTTTTATCTCTGACATAGAGCCTCCTTCACTCAATTATGGAATCTATTCCAATGGGCATTTTCAACCTCTTTGTTTTTGTAAACAGGTTCTCATAAAATACTGGTGATTATGTTCAATGCCCATTTTGAGAATTTTTTCAGTATATAAAAAATTTGAATAAAAAGCAAGTGTAGGGCTATTTTTTTCAAACTGTTCGTTTCTATTTACAACGTTTTTTCTTGCTTGGTTTTTATACGCTTGTCGTTTGCCAAACTAATCTTTGCAGGTTAAAACAAACTGGCCCTGTTTGACAGGCGGGTCTGGTGCAAACATGGTTTGTACATGTTTAACGACCTGTTGACATTTGACCATAAAAATCATGCAGATGGGTGCATCTGTATCGCATAATGTTTCAAAATTACCCTGACCTTTGCTGATAATCAAATCTGCCTGTCCAAAAGTCTGCTGAAAGGATTGGGAGCATTTCTCAAGAACTGTTCCTGGATATCCAGCCCCATTGTCAATAATTGAAGCAACACGATCAATGCCAACATCAATGGCATCCTGACGAAGGGCATCATTAATAATTGGTAAACCACGAACTGCGACAGTGACAGGCTTTTGAATGGTTTCCAGCAACAGCCGATCAAATACTATTTCTCCAGCATTATCTGCCAAAAAAAGAATTTTTTCGGCATCTTTTAAACGTTTTTGAAATGTGTCATAGCAAAAAACTGAAAAGTCTTGATCTAAACTGTTATTAAAAGCGGTTGTAATTTCTGGAATTGTATGTTGTGTGCCATAATCAATGACATTTCCCGCAGCAGCAATTCGAATTGCCATTTTTAGTGGATCATCGGATTCTTGCACACGATTTTTGGCCATATCATATAATTGCATGGCTTGTTGGTTGCTTTGTTTTTTGATTTCTAAAAAGGGATCATCAATGCCAGTGATGGCCTGAATTTCATCATATATGATTCGACTGTTCCAGGGCGGCGATTTTTCAATGGCTAATTGAGGAATACGCATCGCCACCCGATCAACAACTTGTTTTGATTGTTCTGGAGACAAATTAAGAAGATCGCCACATTTTATTGCTTGCTGAAGAAAACAAGGCATGCAGCTCAGATATGTAATCATTCCTGTGCCCCTAACGAACGAATCCGATCTGCTTGACTGGCAACATCTTCAATACGAACACCAAAATTATCATCAACAACAACGACCTCACCTGTTGCCATTAATTTTGAACCCACATAAATCTCAACCGGTTCATCCGCATGTTTTGTCAATTCAATGACAGATCCTTGATTTTGTTGAAGCAGCGTTTTTACATTCATGATTGTCCGTCCAATTTCAACAGTCAACTCCAATGGCAGATCAAGAATAAAATGAATATGCGGAATATCAAGATCCTCTGGAATAAAGGGTTGTGCATCTTCAGCTTCTTCTTCATATTCTTCCGCTTCATCGGATTCTTCAGCCATATCCGCCTGACCGGTCGTAATGGCTTCAGCTGCAGCATTATCTCCACCTGCGGCAGCCTCTGCAAATGCAGCGCCCCAGTCGATATCATCATCACCGCCGCCTTCAGCACCATCATCACCACCGCCGCCGCCACCCAACATGGCGTCCAGGTCATCCTGGCTCATATTGCCATTTTCTTCTTCATCTGCTTCTTCTTCGCCACCATCATCATTTGAAGGCGCACCAAACATTGAATCCAGGTCATTTTGATCAAGCGATTCATCACCACCGCCTGATTGTTCGCCACCCAATAATTGATCTAATTCTTCCTGGCTCAGCATAACATTGCTCCATCATGTTTAAAGGTATTGATTGTCATGCTTTGATTTTTTTCAAAGCTATATTTACGAAACATATTAAAATTTTTTTATATAACAATACTAAATAAAAAGCAATTATGAATTTTATCTAATGCATTTTTGTCATTTAGACTCTCAAAATCATTCGATTTGATATGCCATCTAAACGTCAAACATATACCGACGCATACTGATATTCAAGACAATTCCAATCCCAATTAATGACGTTACAATTGAAGATCCGCCATAACTAATTAATGGTAAGGTTACGCCCACAACAGGCATCAATCCCATTACCATACCAATATTTATAACGACCTGAAAAAAAATCATTGCGCAAATGCCCACAGAGACGATTTTGCTGAAGACATCCTTTGACGTATTCGCAATGTATAAGATCCATAAAATAAGCATTAAATATGTCAAAATAAGCGTAATAGATCCCACAAATCCCCACTCTTCAGCCAATACAGAAAAAATAAAATCCGTGTGCTGTTCTGGCAAAAAGGCCAGATCATTTTGGGTGCCCTGTAAAAAACCTTTTCCAAACATTTTTCCGGAGCCGATGGCAATTTTTGATTGGATGACATGATAACCTGATCCCAATGGATCTCTGCTAGGATCCATAAACGATATAATTCGATCTTTTTGATAATCTTTTAAAGAAAACCATCCCAATGGCAGACATATCAATAAAATTCCGATAATAACCATCAAGGTACGTTTCTTAACCTTTACAAACCATGTCATGGCACTGGCATTTAAAAAAATCAGCGCTGATGTACCCAAATCAGGTTGCTTGAGAACAAACAAACAGGGCAGACCTGTTAAAATTAATGGGATAATTAAATCTTTAAAAGATAAGCCCTGATCGGTAATGACTCTGGAATAATAATGCCCTAAAACAATAATAACAGCCAGTTTTGCAATTTCTGAAGGTTGAAATCGAATTACCCCCAGAACGATCCATCGTCTGGAACCTGCCACAACACGGCCATGGTACAACACATAAATCAGTAGACACAGCGTAATAAAATAAATGACAAACGACCATTTATCCAGTTGTCTATAATCAAAGAATAATATAATGATTACCATGCCCAGGCCTGTACCCATGGCAATGATTTGCTTCATAATCAAAGCAGAATTGCCGGCAGGCACATCAAACTTTGCTGAATAAACAGCGCTGTAAAGGGCAACCAGACCAATACCCAATAAAAGCAACGTCAGTGCGAGTAAGCCCCAATCAAAGCCTTGAACCAATCGTCTATCGAACATGATTCCTGTTTTGTTTTTGTCTACCAAGTTATTTCCTCAAAGCATATAAAGCGTTATTTATCTTTACCCAAATAGGATTTAATCACCTCTTTTGCAATGGGGGCGGCTGCCGATGAACCATGTCCGCCATGTTCAATCAAAACAGCAACAGCGATGCGAGCTTCAACAGATGGTGCATACGCGACAAACCAGGCATGATCTTCATAGCGGCTTTTGTCAGTCGATTGATTCTCCTCTTCTTCTCGCTTTTCTAAACTGATTACCTGTGCTGTTCCTGTTTTCCCACAAATTTCAATCTCTTTATCCCGCGCATGCCAGAAAGCTGTCCCCCCTTGTTTGTTCACAACTTCCCACAATCCTTTTTGTATCAGCTGAATCGTTTTCTGATTTGCGGGTAATCGCCCATTTTTTCTGGGGGTGGCAACAAATAAATCCTTTCCTCCAACTGTTTGAATACTTTTTATAAATTGCGGTTGATATAACGTCCCCCCATTGGCAACAGCTGCAATTAAACATACCATCTGCATGGGCGTAACCAGATTAAATCCCTGTCCTATTGCAATAGAAAGCGTTTCTCCTTTTTGCCAGGGTTCACCTGTTCGCAACAATTTCCATTTTGATGTTGGAATCAGTCCCTTTCTTTCTAAATCCATTCCCGAACCTGTTTTTTTTCCAAGACCGCATTTAAATGCATATTTGGCCAGTCGATCCACACCAATCTGCAATCCCAATTGATAAAAATAAACATCACAAGATTCCCGAATGGCATCCACCAGGTTCATCCATCCATGACCATATTTTTTCCAACAACGATACGTTCGATTACCCAGGCGATAATATCCATGACATTCAATCTTTTCATTCAGTGACACCACCTTTTCTTCAAGTCCTGCCATTGCTGTAACAATTTTATAAGTCGATCCGGGTGGGTATTCACCTTGAAGGACTTTATTATGAAGTGGTTTTTGATAGTCAGTTATCAGCTGGTTCCATTGCTGTCTGGTCATACCATCCACAAAGATATTGGGGTCAAAATCTGGTTTACTGGCAAACGCCAGGATCATGCCTGTGTTTGGATCCATCGCAACAACTGCAGCGCTTTTATTTTCAAGCAATTGCTCCACTTTTTTTTGCAGATTGGCATCAATTGTTAAAAAAAGATTGTTCCCCGGCTTTGGTTTTTCTTTCACATGAACTTTTAATACACGTCCATTGACATCAACTTCCACCTGACGTCCGCCCTGTACACCTCTCAAGTAAGTTTCATAATCTTTTTCAATTCCATATTTTCCAATATAATCTCCTTGACGATATGTTTTGATATCTTTTGTTCTCAACTCTTTTTTGTTAATTTCACCCAGATACCCAATCAAGTGTACTGCTGTTCTGTGAACATAATGTCGCCTGGGGGTTACACGAATTTGAACACCCGGCAGGTCATAAAGATTGGATTCAATTTTCGCAAGAACTTCTCGTGAAACATCGCGTTTCATGATAACTGGTCGATAAGCCGCCGAACCTCTCGCTTTTTTGAGCCTGTCATGTAATTTCTTTTTAGGTTCCTGCAAAAATTTTGATAGGGTGGGCAAAACATGTTTGTAAGGCTTTGCATCCTGGGGAATAATTTCTAAATCAAATGAGGGACGATTATCTACCAGAAGTATGCCATTTTGATCAAAAATTAAACCTCTTTCCGGTGGAATACGTTGAAGGCGAATACAATTGTTTTCAGATTTGGTGTAATAGGAATCTCCTTCAATGATTTGTAAATAAAATAGACGGGTTGAAAGAATCGCAAATGATAACAGTATAACAATCAGGGGACCGCTTAATCGTTGTCGGTAATAATCATTGTCGATGGTTTTGATGTAATTGTTATTCATAATTTTGTTTAATCGTTATATTTGCAGGTAAAGCGTGTTCAAACTGAATACCGGAATAATCAGTCTATTTGCCCCGCTTTTCAGCATCCCAACGATCCCACATATTTTGAATGCTTTCCAGGGCAATGAGCATGAATGCGCCAGTTATCATTGCCCATATGGCCTGACTGACAAATGATTGTAAGGCAGTCAATGTAAACAAGGATGCTGCACTCCCTGATGTTACAATAAAAAAAGTATTTTCGATAAGTGTTCCCACTGCAACCAGAAAAATTAATAGAATGGTACTATGGGCATGAATATAGGTGGTCATCCATCCCACAATGAGATACATCCACATATACGTGATACTATACAGTCCAAATGCGCCACCAGACAAACAGTCCATGATAAAACCAATTATCAGAATCAGCGGTATTCCTTTGTTTAATGGACGATGCGCAGAGAGAAAGAGCACCATAGGTATAATCAGATCGTAAAAGCGACCTAAAAAATATAAAAATGGAATAATCGTGGTTTGGATGATGATCAAACAAAGGCCAAGGCCAAAGTAAAATAGATATATCATTTTTTGATTGCCGGATGAGGTGGTTTAAAGAGTACAAAAACCTCCTCAAGTTTTTCAAAATCTACGTATGGCGTTACTTTGATTTCCTGAAATATTCCTGAATTGGAACGCAAAATTTCGGAAACTGTTCCCACTCTCAGCCCTTTCGGATAAACACCATCAAGCCCAGAAGAAATCACCATGTCACCAATTTCGACATTTCCTTTCCGCAAGACATATTCAAAATAGAAACTTTTTGAAGAATCTCCTTTGATAATGCCGCGAACGCGCGTGCGCTGAAGTAAACTATCCACTGCACTGTTTTGATCAATTATCAACAGTACCTTGGAATAATGCGCGGTTGTTTCAATGATTTGTCCAACAATTCCCCGATGGACAACGACTGGGAAGCCCTTTTGCAGTCCATCAATTGAACCTTTGTCAATCATCATGGTTTTTGACCAATACGAAGGGTCTCTGCCAATCACTTCTGCCGCAACTAGCTGAAATGCTTTATTTTTCTCTTTAAAGTCCAATAATGCACGAAGTCTCTTATTAGATCGCTGAGTTTCCAGACATCGGTTATTAAGTTCGTAAGCCTTATTTAATGCGCTCCGCAAGCGTTCATTTTCATACGCAACAGCAATCAGGCTAAAATAATTTTTCCAAATCTGCTTACACGTACGAATGGATGACGAAACAAGCTCTTGAAATGGCGAAACACAATTGATAGCCAATCGACTCAATATATTGGAGTGACTTCGATGTTGCGAGGTGATTGTCAATAACATGATTGTCAAAACAATCAGTATCAAAACCCCGGCAATTGTCGCCAATCTTTTAGAAAACATAGCCGCTGTTGCTCGATAATTGGTTATTTAGCCTCAAGGCTGAATCATTACTTGACGAAGCATTTCAATGTTATCTAATGCTCTGCCAGATCCAAGCGCCACTGTTGTTAAAGGATCATCAGTGACTGTAATGGGCAATCCGCTTTGTTCCCGAAGTAACCGATCAAGATTTTTCAGTAAAGCGCCACCACCGGTCAGAACAATTCCGCGATCTACGATATCAGCTGCAAGTTCAGGCGGTGTTTGTTCGAGCGCAATTTTTACGCATTCGACAATGGCATCAATTTGCTCTGTAATCGCTTCTCTAACTTCTTCAGAATCAATGGCCAAAATTTTTGGAATACCCGATACAAGGTCTCTTCCCTTAACTTCAATTGTTTCCAGATTTTCTGGGTCAGGATACGCATTACCAATTGTTGTTTTAATAATTTCAGCAGTACGTTCGCCAATCAGTAAATTATATTTTCGTTTGATGTACTGAATGATGGAAGAATCCATCAAATCACCTGCAACGCGCATGGATCGGCTGTAAACAATACCTGCCAGTGAAATCACAGCCACTTCAGTGGTTCCACCACCGATATCCACCACCATGTTACACGTGGGTTCAGTCACCGGAAGTCCAGCACCAATAGCAGCTGCCATTGGTTCTTCAATCAGGAACACTTCTCTTGCGCCAGCGGATTCAGCTGATTCTCGAACAGCCCGGTTTTCAACCTGCGTTATACCTGATGGAACAGCAATAATTATCCGGGGACGAACAAATTTACGTCGATTATGGGCTTTTTGAATGAAATGTCTGAGCATGGCTTCAGTCACTTCAAAATCAGCAATGACACCATCACGCATGGGACGGATTGCGACAATATTTCCTGGTGTCCGTCCTAACATTTTTTTGGCTTCAATGCCCACCGCCAATACGCTATTTTTATAGCGATCATCTGTTCGTACTGCTACAACCGAAGGCTCCTCAAGAACAATCCCTTTTCCCTTGACATAAACCAACGTATTGGCTGTGCCCAGATCAATCGCCAAATCACTTGAAAAGGCTCCAAGGATTCCATCTAAAATCATACCTATTGCTCCTCTTGTAAGTCTGCCTGATAATCTTGTCATCTAAAATTTTTCGTCATAGATTATCAGTATATTTTTTTGAAATATCAAAAATATTCATTTTTTACAAGGAATTGTTTTTGTTTTTTTGTCTGAATTTTTTTATGTGATGAGATGCTGCATGATAATGTCATGTATTCGGGGTCTAAAGGTTCGAATTTTAATATTGTCTCGATTGGGATGCACCCTGTTTGTCAGCAGGATGATGATGATAGACCTTTCCAGATCAATCCAGAATGAGGTTCCTGTAAATCCAAGATGTCCCACGCTATTGGATGAAAAATACCTGCCGCTGCTTGATGTGTGGGGGGTGGGAATATCGAATCCCAAAGGTCGTTTTGCCTTATCGGGTATTTGAAAAAAAGTTCGAAGCCATTTTCGATTGATGATGGCCTGTGCATTTTTTTGTTTTGGATGATCATGATATATCCCCAACAAAATATTTAATAACTTGTAGACATCCAAGGCCGTTCCAAACAGGCCAGCATGTCCGCATATGCCGCCAAGAACATACGCATTGTCATCATGAACCTCAGCAAGCAAAACTTTTTTGCGCCAGGGGCAATTTTCTGTGGCGGCAAAATTTTCTTTTTGAATGTCTGGTTTGTCAAATAAATCGATAAAAAAAGGCGCGGTTAATCCCAAAGGGGTAAATATTTTTTGAAAAAGGTATGCATCCAGACGATATCCGGAAATACGTAATATTGCAGTATCCAAAACCATGAATCCCAAATCACTGTATTCTGTTTTGTTACCTGGCTGGTAAACCAGTGGTTCATTAAAAATCATCTCCATCAGTTTTGTTGACCGATTTTGTGGCGAAAAATTTAATAACTGTTCAAAATAGGGTCGATGCGCCGGTAAACCTGACTGATGGCATAACAACTGGCAAATAGTTATATCTGCTTTATCAGATGATATTTCATGAAATATTGTCGATACTTTTTGATCCAGTTGCACATGACCTGACTGCACCAGATGCAGTATTGAAAGGCTTGTTGCCAATGGTTTTGTTAGAGATGCCAGGTCGAAAACTGTTTTGTTATCAACAGCTTTTCCTGAAATGTGCGTACGTCCATAATGAGCGTGATGGACAATCTTGAATTGACTGGCTACGAGTAAAGATGCCCCTGGAAATATGCCATCTGCAATGGCTGTTGTCATTTGGCTATTGATGATTTCTTTCATCTTTGTATGACCTTAATCTTCAAAAAAATAGTAGAGTCGGTCTAAACTATTCAAATGTTATTTATTATCAGTCAAAGTAATCAGATCTTTAATCTTTGCAAATTTTTTTGACCCAATCCCCTTGATTTTTTGAATATCCGCTATTTGCTTAAACGCTCCATGTTTTTCACGATAGGCAACAATTCGATTGGCAGTCACCTTGCCAATTCCCGGTATTTGTGTCAACTCTTTCTTAGATGCTGTATTGATATTGATAATCATGTCACCAGCCCACGCACTGCTTATAAAAGATACCATGATGGTTACTGCAAGTGCAACGATTGATTTTTGAACAATTGATTTTTGTATGAAATTCATGTAGATTTTCCTCCTTCAATATGTTTTTTTTAGACCAGACCCTACTATTAATATAGACACATTTTTTTTGATTTTCTTACACTTTTTCTGAAATTTTTTTTATTTTCATAATTAACTAATTGTTAATATGGAGGAAACATGAATCAAAAAATTGTTATCGAACCATTAACCGGCTATGAAAAAAGCATTCATCATGCGCTCAATAAATTAAATGTAAAATCTGTCATAGCCGGTCAAAAGGCCATTATGATCAAACCCAATCTTGTCAATGGATCACCCTATCCGGTCACCACGCCGCCTGAATGCTGTGAGGCAATTGTTACATATATTCGATCCATATCAAATATTCCTGTTGTTATTGCTGAAGGCACCGGTGATGCATCCCTGGAGACCGATGATGTTTTCCAAATGTTGGGATATACGAATTTATCAAAAAAAATTAATGTACCACTTCTGGATTTGAATCATGCACCGCTAAAACATTTAAAAAACAACAATTGCAATGTGTTTAAAGAAATGTATTTGCCTGAATGCGTTTTTGAACATTTTCTGATTTCGGTGCCAGTCTTAAAAGCGCATTCGTTATCCAAATTGACCGGAACGTTAAAAAACATGATGGGATTGGCACCGCCCAAATATTATAGTGGCAAATATGGTGTATGGAAAAAAGCGGTTTTTCATAACAAAATGCACGATTCTATCATGGATCTTAATCAGTACCGCACACCAGATCTCACTGTTATGGATGCCGGTATTGGTCTGCCTGAATATCATCTGGGCGGGCGGGAATGTCATCCGCCCATAAAAAAAATTCTGGCGGGTTATGACCCCCTTTTATTGGATCGCACGGCTGCTGGACTACTGGATATGGATTGGCATACGATTAAACATCTGGTTGGATAGCGTAAATGATTGATCTAATCGTTATTTTTCAGGCTATTATGGCCATACTCGCATTATTGCTTGCCATATGCCTGGGTATTGTTCTGTGGCGCTTTCGAGGTCTATTGCAATGGCGAAAATCCATTACACAGGAACTCAAATTATTGAAAAGAAAGACAAAACACCTGGAAGGCCCGGACAAAAATGCGCAAAATGTGGTGATTGAAACCTGTGAATTTATTCAACGATCATTTATTGTCGAACTGATCGAATTTAATAATTTGCCAGATTATGTATGCCGAATTGCGGCATGCTATCATCCTGAACAGAAACATCCAGAACAATGTATTTCAATTGGAAATTGTCTGTTTATTGTTCAAGAGATTGCCTATCGCATTGATCAATTGCTCAGGCAAAGGGGTTTGGATCGTTTTCGTTCTTTGCGGATATGTCATATCAACGATATATATCATCGATTAAAAAAACTTCAAAAAAATCCTTTGATGGCCCTGTATTTAAGATATCGAAAACTGATTCAAAAGCTTTCTTTGATTCGTTTGATTGTCTTACCCGATCCTTTTTCCTGGATATTTTATTTATCCAACCAGTTTACAGTCATTTCATTGACCCGATACCTGCTTCTGGAAATATTTTTATACACCGGACTTCTGGCTGTTCATGCCTATGGACAAACTGAAAAAAAGCAACAGGTGTCCTTTTCTCAGGAAGAGCTTGAAAACCTCATGCAGGATCTCGAAAAATTACAGATAATTGATGTTTCTATGAAATCACAGTCACCCGAAATAATTAAAATCCGCAAAAAATATCTGGGGTTTGGTAAAGGGTTATTGTCTTTCTTATCAATGAAACAATGGAAAATGGCAATAGAGGAATCCGCGCAGATTATTGCCAAATCGCATTTTCCAGATGCTGATCAGCCCTTGATGGAGGCCTGTATCGGGCCAATATTGGACAGAAGTCGATACTGGTTAAAGACAGTCAATACCATTCAAGAAATGCCTGTTGTTCATAAAATGGCTGATGTTAAGTTGGAAACAATTATTCAGGCCAAACTGTTTATTGATCATATACCAGAGTCTATCAAACAGGCAATATCCACATCTATGAAAGTCTATCAATGGGCCAAATGGCCAATTACCATTTATCGTATTGCCAGAAAAACCACACCCATTGGTATAGCAACCTCAATTGGATGGACGGTCACGCAAAATTGTATTGTATTTTACATATATCATTATTCATTTTATACTGCGTGCAATGAGATTCATTCGGTGTATCAAACATCAAACACACGCATTAATCATTAAGACACAGCATTAATCTTGACACTCTGGGATATATTGTATATAAATTGCATATTTTATTATAACATTTTTATCATAAATTATGTAAATGCAATCGATTATTTTTATTTCTTTTTTGATCAAAGCTCATATTGTCTTTCATTCTTGACCAAACATGAAATTATTGCATTTTAATGGAAAACTTTGTATATTTACTATAATAGTTGGGGATAAAAATAAAAGTTAGAAGAAAGAGCAAAACATGCAGGGTATGACGTTCTTTCATTTGCTCTATCTCAAGTGCCAGATATTGATCCTGAAGCATATGAAAGACTGTAAATTGAAAGATAATATTAAGGAATCATCGAAAAATAAGTTCCCCATTATCTTGAACATATAAGAGTTCGGCACGTAAAGACGTAGCATGCTACGTCTCTACAGTACAAAAACCCCGATGAACATTTTTTTTAAATGGGGAACTTGTTTTCAGAGCATTCCTAAGAATTATGATTAGGATCAAACATGTTAACAAAACAAACAACAACAAATAAACTATTTCCTCGTGCGTACATTGCTGAGAATACAACAAGCGATCAGCGTCCTAAAAATAGTTATTTACTCATATGGATTATCATTGGGCTTGTTGCTATAATTGCAGGCCTGTTTTCTTTTTTTCAAGCAGATTTAATCAAAGAAGCTGCAAAACTATCCGAAGTTATTCGGTAACTTAACCCATGTTTTTTAGTTATTAATGATTGAGACAGTCAATGAAAAAAAACAAACAACAATTAACCCGAATGGACAAAAAGTCTCTAAAGCAATGTCTTCAGAAATTTCCATCCAATGAACCCTTATATCTGGTGTTTCAACTATCCAATCAATTGCCGGAGATTGAAGAAATATTTCAATCCACAGATCTACACAGTAATTCCCTGTTTACACTCTATACACTGAATCAGAGCCATTTTTTATGTGTTCACGACCATGCTGAATCCTTCGATAATTTGAATCCTGCTTCGTTTCAGCAACTTACCCGCGTAATCAAAAAAAGTCACAAAAATAATGCACAGGCACTAGGCATTTTTCTGGATGCACGTTATTTGCGCATCGCTGAAGATCATGAATTGTTTACCCTGGGACAAAACGTTCGTTCGCGCGTTGATGCCATTAGAAATGATACGGCCCAAAACATTCCAATTTTACTTGCCATTCGGAATATGGAAGATATGGATGGCTTTGAGTCATGGACACAATCTTTGCCCGAATCCAAACTTGACGAAGCCTTTGGCTTTGCCATTCCTGATGAAGAAATTGAGGCACAATCGTTTGTTTCTGCTGCTTTTCGAAGTTTTAACGATCAATTGATACCCTCTGAAAAATCATCAGATCACCCCTCGCAACCATTGTTGCAATCATTAAATACGTTAAAAAAGAATCTGGTTGCATTGACAAATGGTCTGATTCAAACACAACCAGATCTGGTACCGCCGAAATTAATTGGTTTGTACTTTATGGGGATGGTCAATCATCCAGTGTATCAAAGTGATGAAACAGATGACGATCCGGTTTTAATTCGAAAGCCGGCATTTGTTACTGATGTTTGCCATCGCATTTTTTCACAGGCGGCATCCTATGGAAGCTATTTTCATCCGGCAAAGCCTCATGGCTTTGTATATAAAGCCATGACATTGAGTATCGTTGTCTGTATGCTCATGGCAATAGGTGTATTATGCGTGATGTATCAATCACACAAAAACACTTTGCAAAATACTTATTCAAGCATTACCATGCTTCAAAAGAATATTACCACCCCACATGATGCGATTGATTATTTTCATTCATTAAATCATCACATTGTATCGTTGGAACAAACTGTATCTCAATGGTGGTTGCCCTGGTTCGGATTTTCTTCAAACAAAAATCCATTAACAAGCCTGAAAAAAAATTATGTAGAAACCTTTCGAAAATTTTTGCTCAAACCATTGATTGATCAATTTATGGCCCAGCTTCGCAAACATATTAGTAAACGCTCGGCTGTAAAAAATACAGATCAGAAATTTCATCAAGTTAGTGGTCAGTTAATGGGGACGCTTGTTTATTATGTGGATTTTATCAATCAGTTTATGGGAACACATCAAAAAGAAAGCTTTACATTCAAACCCAAAGCCTATCATGATGGGAAAAAGATTTTTGTGCATCCGATATCAAGGGATCGGTTTAAACTGTTTATGGACTGTTACGTCAATGCAATGATTTGGGCAGATGATCGACGTCCATTTCGTAAGGATCTGCATCTGTTTAAAACGTCTGTTGAAGAAATGGTTGCCTTGCTGCCCAATCTCATGGAATGGACATTTCCTATGGTCAATGCGCAAAAAAAAGACATTGATTTTTCATCCTTATGGATCAAAAACATGCAGACCAATGATCCAGGCACAAAAATCAGTGCGCCTTATACCAGAGATGGTTATACATATATCCAAGGTCTATTTCACATTATTCGAAAAACACATGCGACGCCATCAAGCTTTGATGCCCGATCCAAAATTTTTTACAAAACTTATGAAACAAACTATCTCCAGGAATGGGAGCGGGCTGCAAAAAAATTTGAAAGTATTGAAAATGACCTTCAAACAAGGGATGCCTGGGTGGATACCTTGCTTACGCTTCATGATATTAAAAGAAATCCATATTTTCAAATGATCAATTTGATTGTGGACCAAACTCAACCCTTTCTTGAACACCAGAGAAAATGGCCGCAATGGCTGCAATATTGTCATCAATTACATGATCAGACCATTTTGGCAAATACCAATAATCCTTTGACAAAAACAGCAACGACAATAAAAATTTCTGAAACAGCCAATGTTTTCAATGGGTATTTGAGGGCCTTAAAGAAAATAGCGCCTTTACCAAATACGCCCGAAGCATCATACAAATTGATTAAAACGCTTTATGTCAATCCAGGAACATTTTGCCCGGGTGATGGTCCAGAAACCATTGCATGTTTGAGTGTTTTTCAACTTCAATCCATGTGGAACAAAAAAGATCAAAATAATGCCGCATTTTGGGATTTATACGAAGGGCCCATTAATTTTATCCGAAAATTTTCTTTAAGAGAAACAGCCTGTCAACTTCAGCATAATTGGGATGATATGGTTCTTTCTGTAGATTCGCAGGCGGGTAAAGGATCATTGGTTAACAAACAGAAAGCAGGCAGCCGGAAATTTATCCAAACGTATGCCAGCCCTTTTTTGGAAAAAATTACGCAAACGCGATATGTGCCAAGAAGATTGGCTGGGCTTGTTGTTCCTTTTCGTGATTCTTTCTTTAAATATGTCGCCTATCGTCCCAGGCCACAAGTAAAATTAAAAGATCGATATCCGGTTATCATCAAGGCAACGCCATCCCGAACCAACGCGCAATCGGCATCTCAACCGCAATTGACATTGATTAAAATGAAATGTAATCAAAACCAGCAAATCATGGTTATTGGTCATCAGCCCACCCAGGAAACCTTTTATTGGTCTGAGTCGTGTGGTCCTGTACATGTCACATTCCATTTAAAAGATATGAAATTGACACGCTCATATCCAAATCCAATGGCCTTTCCCAAATTTATTCGTGATGTTCAATATGGCAGCAAACGCTTTCATCGTTCGGAGTTTGTCCTTGATCGTGCAAAACTAAAAGCAATGCATACAGATTATGTCGAACTTAGATTACAGTTATTTGGTCATGAATCGATTGCAAAAGCCCAATCACGTGGTTTTATGACTGCGCCTGAAAAAATTACATATTGCTGGGAAAAGTTAACCCAACAGATTGATTCAAATATTTCAGAAGCACCCCAACAGGGGGTTGATAAATCAAAACCAGACCAAACACAACAAAAGGCACAAACAGATATTTCAGTAAAAAATGAACCAAACGATACATTAAACAAGAACTTAAAAAAGAAAAAATCTCAAGAAAACACCATTGAAAAACCCGATGTTCGTGCGGATGCAAATATTTATATTGTTATTGTTGCTTCATTTCGGAATGATACAAATGCGGTGAACAAAGCAAAAAGATTGACAAAGGATGGATTGAAAACTGCTGTTTACTGGCTCAAAGATAAAGATGAAAATCCCTGGTATATTGTTGTATCTGGTATGTATGCGTCGTATAGTGAGGCCATGAAATCGGTTGATCAAATAAAAACCATGTACAATATGTTGCCATTTATTAAAAAAATGGAAAAAAAGACAATCGCGGAACGTAAGGTCAACTTTTAGCTTTATTAATTATTAATTTGTGATATAAAAACAATATGTTTTTAAATTACCCCCAACTATAAAGGAATAAGATCCATGAGTGAAAATGATCAAATAACCTCAATTCATCAAGGCAAATACCTGACTTTCTCACTGGAACAGGAAGAATATGGTATTGCCATTGTAAAGGTCAAAGAAATTACACAAATGTTAAATGTCACTCCCGTGCCCCACACGCCCAATTATGTAAAAGGGGTTGTCAATCTTCGCGGTAAAGTCATTCCTGTTATGGATTTAAGGGTGCGGTTTAATATGCCTGAAATCGAATATACTGATCGGACATGTATCATTGTGGTTGAAATTTATGCGGATGAAGAACTTATCCAGGTGGGTAACGTTGTTGACTCTGTGACAGAAGTTTTAAATGTTACTGAGGAAAACATAGATGAAACGCCCACTTTTGGAACCAAAGTGGATACAGAATTCATTTTGGGTCTGGCCAACATTGAAGGCAGCGTAAAAATTCTTCTTGATGTCGATAAAGTGGCAAATATAAATGCATTACAAGGAGTCTTCTAATGCCAAGAGATGATATTCGTATTCTTGGTGAAATTGGAAAAATTATTACCGAATACGATGATCCTGTTGACGTTTTGGC
>Ga0272440_1000372_pt1 | contig 38160 bp, 39 predicted proteins | sample SSMMMBAug17_FD_192440 | JGI IMG/M metagenome (GOLD analysis project Ga0272440, IMG submission 192440) | Marine sediment archaeal communities from Little Sippewissett salt marsh, Falmouth, MA, United States - SSM-MMB-Aug17 | ecosystem: Environmental > Aquatic > Marine > Wetlands > Sediment ...
TTTCCAGTAAGGGCTTTATCAATACAGTCATCCGATTTTTCCTCGCCGACCTTACCCGGTTTAATCACCCTGTCGCTTCGATAGCTGGTGATATTGTCTTTTCTGCCCACCAGATAGGTTTCACCGGTCTTTCCCATACCATTCCGCCTTTGAACAATCGAATTGATAGGATCTGTTGGGACTTGCAGTGCGGTGATGGCAATCATTTTACCCAAACTATCATAAACAGGGGCTCCGATAAATGCCTGATGTCCATTACTGGGGGAATAAGGTAAATAATCTTCAAAAGCCACTTTTCCAGATTCTTTTACTCTGCGCCAAAGACGTGCCAGACTCTCATCTTTCAGCGGACCATAAACCAGGTTTGCGCCCAGATCACTCTCTTTGGCAACAGTAAACATCACATGGCCATGCTTTGTGCAAATCAGAAAAAAATCATAATATCCATATGTTTTTACATAGTCCTTCATGAATTTGCCATGTTCTCTCCAAATTCTCTCATATTCATCAGTGGAGGTATTTAATGCGGATGATTCACTGGTTTTCATATTATCGTGATACTTTTTGATATGACCAAACATTTTAAAAATGTCTTCACTTTTTGCAAGTGTGAGTATATCACTTTGTATCTTTTCAAAATATGCTTCAATCTGTGCTTTTTTAAGTTCCTGTACGATTTGCAATTTTTCAAAAGCAGATTCCCTTAACGAGTTAACCATTTCCACGAGAGCACTCATCTCTGTCTTGCGCTCATCAAAAAACTTCTCAATTTCATATTTTTTAATGTCACGCACAGATTCAAGCTGCCCGAAGGATCTTTCAATCAATGCCTCATCTGCCAGCCGGCTGCTCCACCAACCCAAAAAAATGATGGGAACAATGCCTGCAAGCAGAAACAAGGCGGTTAGTTTAATTTTCATTTTGATATTTTTAAGCTTGAACATTTTATCTCCTTATTATTTTTTGAATTCTTATGAACGATTTTTTTAATTCGGGTTTAGTATTGCAATATTAAGACCAAAAGGAGATAATGAATAGGGGGGGGATTGATGGAGTAAATTGTTGGGAATGTTAGAAAAGTAAATTCTCATTTTAAAAATGCTTGACTCAATAATTAAACATCAAGCATATGCGAACCAATAAATGAGGAACTTATTTTTTTGAGTTTTCCTTGGTTCATTTGATCATTTTATGAAAAAATGATGGAATGTCTTAATCTGCCACGAAGCAGGTTACTTGAACCTGGGGGGTAACCCCAGGTTCTCTTTTTTATTTACTCATAATAAATGGTTAATCGGGGACGATAAATCGTTTCCGGATCCTCACTTGAATGGATCCATGCAGATTCATCCTTATCAAGCATAGTAATAAGAATTCCAAAATTGGTTTCCGGATTCTTTAACCAATTCATGATAACTTCACTATCAAGGGGAATAACTTTTTCCTGAATGCCTTCACCAGAAAATCCATTGATAATAAATGATTTCCCTTTAATGACATCCGCAGAAGCCCCAGGTTCAGTCCAAGGCGTGTTATCTTTTCGATGTTTCCACCCGAGATGTTCTGATTTCATATCCCATTCCTGATTGAGATAATAGCCAGCAAGCATCATCCCACCATCTCGGTCAGTCACAACCAGTTTGAGCTCTGCACGAACAATTTCAACGCCGCTTGGCAATGAAATCCCACCAAACCGGATTAAGGAACGGGCCTCATAAAATTGATGAAACGCTCTTAAAAAGCCTTCTTTGGCTGTGACACCATTCCCATTGGTATCCTGTACAAATAAATTTGTAATGATTGCATCCTCAGTTCCTTTATACCCATTAACTCCATTTTGAAATATTTTTACACCCTCAGCAGCATGAAGATATGAAATATTTAAATAGAAGCCGGCAATGAGTATTATTTTGATTATATGGTTTAAAGATAAATTTTTCATGGCTATACCTCCTTTATATATTTGGAAGTCGATAAAATTATTAAAAGGCTACAACTTTTATTTATATCTTTTAATACAGGAAGTATACCAAAATATTTCATATAGGTGAAATAAAAAAATAATCTTTTTATTTCAATGGGTTGCGAAACTATCATTTGCAAGCCAATTGAAAAATATTTTTGAATTTTAACGCATAGTGTTTACACAAGATGTAAAATGTGTAAAATTAATTACACTTGTTTTTTAAATGGTTGTAAGGAGGAAGAGGTCGTTGATTTTTTTGAACTATGGTTACAAAAAAAATATCAAATCGATGCCCATTATCTTGACTCTCCCTTTTAGGAATCAACGCCATATTCGGCAAAAATTCTTCGTATTCGGCAAAGCGCCGACCGCCTGGGGTTGAAACCCCAGGCGGTCGAATCACAAGCAAATAAGAAATCATGGTTCATCATGATAATCAAATGCATCAGGGTTCAGACATCGGTTGAACGATTGGTTTCAGCGGCAATCAATTAAAGCCTTGCAGCTTCCAATTGTTGATTTTATTAAGAAAAATAAAAATCTGTACAGAGTTGATGGCGAAATTGGACGATTTGATTTTTATACTCACAGCATTTATGACAAATCGAATAAATGTAAATATAATACAGCAAAGGATTTCTTTCCATCTAAAAAAGGAAATGAGTATTATAAAACTATTGGATTTAAAGAGATGGCAATAGTTGAAGGAGTTACTCAATCGTCATACAGAAAAGTATAGAAGCGAATAAACAGACAAAGGTATCAAGAAGAAGGTGGTACTCCAATGAGATCATTGCAAAATTTAGTTGAAAGTGAAGGCAATAATCTACAGAATTATATTGAAAATAAGTCAAAAGAAATACTACTAAATAATTCTTTTTTATTTGAGAATGACAATACAATCAAAACAGATAACCAGCTCGAAATTAAATTAAAAACAAAAAAAGATGAAGAAATATGCAAAGCAATTCCTAAGAAATTGACTGGTCAATGACCTGGGGCTAACGCCCCAGTCTACAAAGATTCCGCCCCTATCGGGGCTAAGAAAATGTCAGACTTCTTGGGAATGCGCTCGATATTAATTACCGAAAAAATTGGAATGAACTTATTTTTCGAGATTTCCTAAGGTATTTAATGTTCATCCTGGTATTTTAAAAAAGCTTCATACTCAATATTGTAAATGAACAACAGCACCAGGGTTAAGCCAAAAATGAGTGGGCCATATAATAAGCCGATTAATCCAAAGTATTGCATGCCGCCCAAAATAGAAAAAAAGATTAACAAGGTGCTCATATCCGATGATCCCTGCATAAACAGCGGGCGAATCAAATTGTCAATCAATCCCACAAACACGATAAAGGAGAAAGAGACAAAAAATGCGGCCATCCATCGACCGGAAAGCAGCAGATACATTGCGGCTGGCACCCAGATCAAGGCGGTGCCAAACAATGGAACCAGAGATGCAAAGGCCATGATGGTACCCCAAAACAAGCCCGGAAGGCCTGCCAGCCAGAATGTGATTCCGCCAATGGTTCCCTGGGCTGCGGCTGTTACCAGTGTTCCCAGAATTGCAGAACGTGATACCTCACGCACTCGACTGATAATCCGGTCTTCCTGACTGGTGGATAAGGGAATCAGGTGAAAAATTTGATCCACAATCTTATCATAGTCTCTCACCAAAAAGAAAAACGCAAAGATCATCAAGAAGAAATTACCAATAATTGCGGTCAGATTGCCCAGCAAATAGGTTCCCTGGTTGAGTAAAAATTGTGCGGTATAGGTGCTCATGGATAACAGGGCTTTTTCTGGATGCGCCCAGTCTGCGTCAATAGACAAAAAATTCAGGTCCATTCCAGGAAAGAATTTTTGCAAATATGGGACGATTTCTTCCCAGAGCTGAATCACTGAAACCACGACAGGTGATTGAAACAATTGTTCATATTTTCCAGCAGCTAACCAATCGTAAATGGCATTGATTGAATTGACGCCTTGTTGAATCAGGGCAATTAATAGGAACATCACCGGAAGGACCACCACCAGTGTAAGTATGGCGCATGAAATTATGGCAGCAAGTGTTTTTCGTTTGTTTAGCCAATATTCAATTTTTTGTTGAATAGGAATAAAAACAATGGCCAGAATAATGGCCAGAATGATTGCGTGGATATAAGGCTTAATAATGCAATAACATCCATACAATACGACAAACAGTACAAAAAATAAAAAATACTGGGTTTGTATTACTTTTGTGGGAGCGTCATCATCCATAATTTTGTTCCTGAAATGAAAGGTAAGGTTGTCATTTATACGGATACCATTCATACTGCGGAAGATGGTTAACCTTCAGGATAGCCACCTCATTGGTACCTGTATTGAATACAACTTTGCGGCCTTTTTCGCCACCCACATCCTCAGAAGCAACATGGATGCCATAATATCGAAGGGCTTTTTTGGCGAGTCGGACATTATCCATTCCCACATTTTTTCCAAATCGCTTTGGCAGTTGCGCGCCACCAAATATTTGGGCTTCCAGGTGTCTTTTTTTTGAACCACGTGAAAGAAACATCTGGATTAATGTCAAAATACAGACATTCCCATATCGTGTGCTTGCTTTTCTGCGATCCCGAATGACTGGAAACTGAAAATGTCCCAGTCCGCCAAAGCGTCTTTTTTTATCATAAATTGAAACAACCACACATGAACCAACCGAGGAAGCGACCAGTGTCGCACGCTCTGGCAGATAGATGTAACCGGGCTCCAATGCGTATTTATTTGAAGGTGTATTGTAAGTACTCATGTTAACACAGTTTTGATCCCTGATGCGTATTGCATATCAAATTGGGATTAATACCAATGAGCTGGCCTGCAGTTTCCCATCGCTGATCCACTGGTGTGTCAAACAAAATTTTTTCATCCAGCGGTGCCAGAAACCAGGCGTTGACCATCATTTCTGCTTCAATTTGTCCATTGGCCCACCCCGAATAACCCAGTGCAATTAAAAAATGACCTGGTCCCTCTCCCATTGCAATCGCATTAACGACATCTATGCTGGTGGTCAATGCTATATCAGATGAAATTTGAACCGTGTGTCTCCAGTAAAATGGCGGTCCATGCAATATGAATAGTTGTCTGGGTTTAACCGGACCACCAGTAAAGATTGGTATTTGATACGCTGATGGCAAACTATTGATCTTAAGATCATCAAAAACCATTTTTCCATTCAATTGCGAAGAAGGACGATTAATCAGTATACCAATAGCGCCATTTGGGTTATGTTCACAAATTACACTCACTGTTTGCTTAAATCCAATGTCAAGCATTTCAGGCATTGCAACAAGCAGTTGGCCTTCGTAAGAGACAAAATTTTGATCGTTTTTCATATGCAATAATTATCTACCTGTCAAGTCTTAAAAAATTGAGACATCCTTACATTCAGGAAAAAAATTAGTTAAACATAAACATCAACAAATGTTCCAATATGCCCCAGTTGGAACAAAATAGTCCGGCATTGACCATCATACATGGGTTCTTCTTCATCAAAAGAGTCAAATCCTGAAAAAGAGTGTGTCGATGCCCGCTTGTGGACCCGACGAAAACGATCTTTTTGTTTAAAATGCCCAAATCGATCTTTTGATCGGGTTGGTATTATTGCCCGGTTTTGAATCGGGCTTATGGCGCGGGTTTCAACAAGCATGTATCCTACTTTTCAGTAATTGCTTTCTGGAAATTGATTAATATGTCAGTGAATGCCTGATTCCATCCTTGAACCAATGATTCAGGGCTGCAAGATTTAATCATGATCTGACTGGCATAATTTTTTTTAATCATGAGTTCATACTTTAAACCATTATCTTTTATCAGAAAAAACTGAATATGCAAGACTGCTTTGGGATTTTCTGGGTCGGAAAATTCACCATGCAAGGATGTTACTGTGCTTTCAATAATATATCTTTCCTCAAAATGACCGGATGAACCGGTGACACGTTTAAACAAATTACTTTTGTCAAACCACTGACGAATGATCTCTGCAAACATCATATCTGGCGACACCAAGAATTCATGATAGAAATCTGTATCATAGGTAATATGGCTGGTTTTGTAAATAAAACCCTTTCCAGTACAAGCCGGTGACATCCGAATTTTTGCAATACGTAACACCTCCGGATACAACATTTGAGATATGACAGGCGCTTGTGTGGTTTCTAAGTAATAATATCGCTTTTCTGGATACATACGCTGTGGACTCAGACAAGCGGTTGACAATAGTATTAAGGTCGTTATGAATACTTTATATTTCATTGCTAACCCATAAAGTGGGTTTTGATGTATGACTGAAGTGTTGTTCATAATCTTATTTTTATTAAGAATTGAATGTGATGTCAAATAAAAATTATTTCCTTCTCATTCCCAAGCTTTTCGCGCTTGGCGTGGGCACGAGAAGGTAACAAGGGCAATAACTATGCCATAAAAGCCATAATTAAACGATAAAAACTACTTTTCAACAAATATGAAGGATCCCAAAATTTCATTTGATAAAAATGATAAACCATGCTTATAATCAATTTTAATCTTCATTTTTTTCAAAAAGTATTGATTTGCAGAATTTAAATCTTGTATTATAAAAAAATAAAAAAAACATCACATATTTAGTCAAAAAATATTAAAAGGAGGCAAAAATATGGGCCAATACAAAGACATTACCCCTGGAAAAAAAAGGCTTAAACGTTTATACACAGCAATCATGCTATGGTTTGTCGGTCGTGCCATTCAGGCAGCAGCCAAGGTGGATGACGAAGTCAAAAAAGAGTTTGATTCCCTTCCGGATCAGTTCCTATTTTCTTTGGGAGTTTCTCCAAATGGGCCGCGAATGCTCGTTGGAAAAGACATAAGCGGTTGTGTCAAGTACATGGGACAAAACCCAAAAGGAAAAAAAATCCATGTTGACATGACGATTAAAAATCTTGAAGCCGCTATTTTGCTGTTTACTTTTCAGGAAAGCACCGCTATGTCAAGTTGTCATGACCGGCTATCTGTTGATGGCGACATTCCCAGTGCATGTGCAGTGGTTCGGGTGTTGGATTTAGTGGAAATCTACCTGCTGCCCAAGATTATTGCAAAGTTGGCTGTCAAACGATATCAGAATTGGTCATGGGATCGAAAAATTTTGAACAGGGCTCAGATTTATCTTCGAGCAATTTTGGGGGTTTAATCTGATTTTGTTTGAACAACTACTTTTCTATTGTTTCCAAACTTTGGGGACGAAAAAAGAAATAAAAAGGAAATAATATGCAAGAATCAACAATCGAATTTATTTGTCCAGTCAAAACCAATGCTGGCAAGAAAGCCCTGGATCATATTCCCATTGAATTAAAAGCATTGGATGCTGAACATCCCATTATTATCACAGATCAGGAAACTGCAAACAAAGGCTTAAGCAAATATATGGTGAAAGCTTTTAATGATTCTGGCATGCAGGCGGGTCTGTTTGAAGGCGTGCCCAATACAGCGGATGCCAATACCATTCGAAGCTTGTCACAAAAATTTTTATATAAGGGTTTTGATGCCATCATTGCTGTGGGCGGCGGCGCAGCAATGGACACAGCAAAAGGCTTGAATATTGCGGTTTCTGGAAGCCCTGATGATCTAAATCAGTACTCAGGTATCAACAAAATTCAAAATAGACTGAAGCCATTTATTGCTGTGCCAACCGCATGGGGAAATGGCTTTGAAGTTACACAATATGCATTTGTTGACAATAAAGCATATGCCTCACCTTATTTGATGCCAGATTTGGTTGTCATTGATCCGGTAATGTTTAAATCTCCGGACATCCAATTGATGTTATCCAGTGTAATGATTGCTTTAACCCATGCACTGGAGGCTGTCATTCATCCGGATAGCAATGAATTTATTGATGCCTATGCTGTAGCAGCCATTCAGTATATTAAGCAATGTTTGCCACAATCCCTGAAAAATCCCAAAAATAAACAGAGCAATATGGGGTTAACCAGTGCGGCAGCCATGGCAGGATGTGCTTTTTCCAATGTAACACCTGGCTTGATTCATCGACTGGGCAAAGCGGCTGGAACCTTGTTTAAAAAGCATTCTGGTTTGTGTATGGGTATACTACTACCCTATGGTTTAGAATATCAACTTCAAAACGACAAAACCAGCAGTTCAAAGCTATTTCACGCAGTAGATAATTTTGACCAACGCGCAAAAACATCCCCGAATGCGTATAAGCAAAAGGTGATTGACTACATCAAAAGTTTGCAAAACGAAATAGCCAATGCCACTAATGATGCCATCCCTAAAACATTTCAACAAACCGAAATATCAAAAAGCAGCCTTCCGGCAATTGCTCAAAAAGCCATTGACAATGGTTTGAACATTGACAAGGAGGCATGTATAAAAGTGCTGACAGCCGCTTACGATGGCACATCGCTTGCTTAATCGGTCTGTCGTCGAAAATAAGGAGTTAAGAATGCATATACCCGATTATTTTGAATTTTGTTGCCGGGTGAAAACCCTGGCCGGTCATCATGCACTGGAAAACATTCCGGATGAATTGGCCCGGCTTAAAGCAAATACCCCATTAATTCTGACCGATAAAGGTGTTTCCGGTGCCGGTTTAATTGACATTGTAACCCAGGCAATTTCAGACAAGGTGACAATCGGCTCTATTGAGGATAATATCCCACCCGATTCAGACATAAAAGTGGTTAATCATCTGGCACGTGTTTATCGAGAAAAAAATTGTGATGCCATCATTGCAGTAGGTGGTGGTTCAGTGATGGACACAGCCAAAGGTGTCAATATTGTGGTTTCTGAAAATGCGGATGATTTAATCAAATTTTGTGGTGCCGGCGCAATTAAACGACCACTGAAACCGCTTATTGCCATTCCAACAACCTCAGGTACTGGCTCAGAAGTGACCTTGGTGGCAGTGATTGCCGATCCTGAAAAAGATCGCAAAATGTTGTTTTCATCCTATTTTTTACTGCCCAATGTTGCTGTCCTGGATTCACGCATGACACTGACATTGCCCCCATTTTTGACATCAGCTACCGGCATGGATGCCATGACTCATGCAATCGAAGCTTACACCTGTCTGGCCAAAAATCCCTTGAGTGACACCCATGCCGTTGCAGGAATCGAACTGCTGAGCAAAAACCTGTTGAATGTGGTCAAGAATCCGCAGGACCAGGAAGGTCGTCTGGCACTGGCGAAGGGTGCAAACCTGGCCGGAATTGCATTTTCCAACTCAATGGTTGGTATGGTTCACACACTTGGGCATTCTGTTGGGTCGGTCTGTCATGTGCCCCATGGTACATGCATGTCCATATTATTGCCCTATGGCTTGTGGTACAATTTGCATAAAAATGCCGCTTACACTGCTGAACTTCTGTATCCACTGGCAGGTCCTGAGGTTTATGCAAAAACACCTGTCAATCAACGGGCGGTAAAAGTGATTGAATATGTTCGTCAACTGAATCAGGATCTATACGATGCCACCAATGGCAGACATGCCAGATGTTTCAAGGAAGTTATGGATCGAAATGGTGAACAAATGGTCAAACCCTCACATTTCTCCAAAATTGCCAAAACCGCTTTGGGAGATGGTTCTATTTTTTACAACCCTGAAGAGCTGGATTATGATGACTGTATGCTTGTTATTTCCGCTGCATGGGCGGGAGAACCTCTAGATTTGAGCAAAATAAAAAAAGGATCTTAGGAAAATCATATTACGTATCTAAAATTTGTTAAAATTAAAGATTCCATAAAAAGAAACCGATAAATGAATGTTTACAAATCATTTTTACTATTAATTATCATTATTTAAACAATCGCAAAGTGCATACGTTAAGTTATGTGCGAAAAGGAGGTTCTATATGATAGGATTACTATACTCAGCGGTTCGAAATGTTGATGTTCACAATTTTCAGCGATTTCATGAAGAGCAACTGGAAGCTATTGAGCGGATGACATCTGGAAAAGCTATCAATCGCGCTGCAGATGATGTTGCTTCCATGGGCCATTTGTCAAAAATGCAAGCAGAAGCTTTAGGCTCCAACCAGTCCATTCGGAACAGCAACGATGCCTATTCTTTTGCCGAGGTTGGAGACAAATCGCTGGCTGATTGTGAAGAAGCGCTTCATCGAATGAAAGAGCTGGCAATCCAGGCTATGGATGGTGCTAACAGTGACCAAAACATTGAAGCAATTCAGCAAGAATTCGACAACTGGAAAGAAGTTTTTGCTCAGGTCGTCGCAAACACTGAATTTGCCGGCACCAAAATTTTTGATGACAAAACCAGATGGTTTCAAACCAACTGGAAACCCACCGAAATTACCACATTTGATCCCATTTATTTGGATGCTGATCGAGTTGGGTCAAGAAAGATGGTTTCTGATGGCAATATTTCAAAAGCATTAAATGCGTCGAATGCTTTATACAGTACACTCGGCAATCGAAACACTACAGCGGGCGACTTCACATTAAATGGAACTTTTGGTGAAGCAAAAATCTCTGTTTCTGCAAATGATACAGCCTTTGAAATTGCGAATGCTGTTAATGAATATACACCAACTACAGGTGTTCGTGCTGAGGCAGTTACATATGCAAAACTCGAGACATTGACTCAAACGGGCGGTCTTACGTTTACTCTTCATGGAAAATCCTCTGTAGAAATTGCAGCTACTATTACAGATACAAGCAACCTTGAAGCATTAAGAGACGCGATCAATGAAAAATCCAGTGTCACTGGAATCACAGCTGATTTGACTGATGGTCTGTCAGCAATCATTCTTGAAAATAATGAGGGGTATGATATTGGTATTGAAAATTTTTCTCATGGTACTACTGGTGCACAAATAACAGTGGATGGTTTACAGTCTGATGGTACTACGTCAAGCGGTTCAACGACATTAACTGAAAGCCTTTCTAACTCAACAAATGCTGACAGCACTATCGTTGGCGGTCATGTTATTCTTAAATCGCCAAGAGATTTCACCATGTCATCCAACGGCGCTACAGATGTGTTCTCAAACACAACCAATGCTTCTGACTTCGTAGACCTTAAATCCGCGACTGTTGACTCATTTGAAAATGCCGGCTCCGCTCTTGATGCCATAGATGGCGCATTAAACAAGGTTGTAGATACACGCGCTCGATTTGGGCATATCATGAAACGATTGCAACATAATTCCAGCGGTTTGCAAATTTCAGCGGCTTTGGTTGAACAGGCAAGAAGCACAAAAGAAGATACCGATTTTGCATCTGAAATGGTTAAAAATTTCAGAGCCAGGTATATGACTCAAAGTAACAAATCTGTTTTGTCTGTTACTAACAAAATGTCGCAAACTGCCCTGCAATTGATATAAACATCGCCATTCCTTTTGAACGCTTCATCACCCTTTCTTCTCTAGCTAAATTCTTTTATAGCCGTTTTACCATCTTGATTATGGAGATGATAAAACGGCTATAATATAACCATATAACTTCACAGCAGATTAACTATCAAATAATTGTAACATTTTTTATATTGACACCGCATAAATCTACATGATATTAGATATTATCATATAGCAAATGATTATTTAAATATTTAGAAATTACCAACTTACTTACCCTTATCTATATTGCTCTACAATAAGTTTTCTTTCTTGCAAGACACTAAAACAAGCCATTAAAATGGGTAAATTAAAAAAAACTTCGTGCGACCTATGAAAAAAACAATGATCATACAAAATGAGACCGGTCTCCATGCCAGAGCAGCCTTACAAATTGTAGAGCTTGCTCAAAAAGCAAGACATGGTGTATGGCTTTCCAAGGAGGACCAACGTGCGAACGCCACAAGTGCAATCGAATTAATGACACTGTATTGCCCCAAAGGTGCATCGGTGACAGTTGAAATTGACCATGCACACGATAAAGAAATCTTCAACGAAATTATTTCAAAAATTGAAAATGGATTTGGGGAGGAATAAAATTTATGGAAAATTTACAGGAAGTTGTCATCCAGGGAATCGGTGGATCTCCGGGGATCTGTATTGGAAAAGCGTACCTGGTAGACAGGGGAGTTGATGTTGTTCAACAATACCTGTTGCTGGATTTTGAGTTGGATGATGAAATTGAACGTTTTAAAAGCGCTGTTAACCAGGCAACAAAGGAAATGGATGATATTATTGCAACAGTGCCTGCTGAATTTAGTGAGCAATTGTATATTCTGGAAACACACAAGGTGATGCTTAAGGACAAAAAGCTATATGACAAAACCTGTAAAATGATTGAAACTAAAAAAATCAATGCTGAATGGGCTTTAAAAAAAGTGTCTGCACAGATTCGCCGGATGTTCAATGACATGACCGATCCTTATTTTCGTGAGCGGGGTAATGATGTCACTCACGTAACCGACCGGATCATGCATAATCTCATTGGCAACAGAGAACATGAGCAAATACAAGATATTAACAAACGTGTCATCCTCGTAGCCAGGGATTTATCGCCGGCAGAAACTAGCCAGATACAACTCAATAAAATACAAGGATTTATTACAGAGCTGGGTGGAAAGACATCTCATACAAGTATTATTGCCAGAACATTACAGGTACCCGCTATTGTCGGTTTAGCCGGTGCGACCGAACTGCTCAAAAATGATAGCATTATTATTGTTGATGGCACACAGGGTGTGCTTATCCTTAATCCCAGTGAAGACTCATTAATCGCATACGCAGAAAAAAAAGTCATTGATGAAACCCGACGAAAGCGTATGATTCGGCATAGCGCAAAACCTGCCCGGACGCCGGATGGTATTCAGAAAAAGGTTATGGGAAATATTGAACTACTTGAAGAGGTTGTATCTGTTTTGGATCATGGGGGAGATGGGATCGGCTTGTATCGCACTGAATTTTTGTATATGGCGAGCAATGAGCTGCCCACTGAAGATCAACTATTTGAAAATTATAAAGAAGTGATTGATTTGATGTCCCCTCTGCCGGTAACAATCAGAACACTTGATATCAATGGGGATAAACAGGTGAGGGCCTTAAAGGAAAAAGATGAAAGCAACCCGGCTTTAGGGCTTCGTGCCATTCGATATTGCCTCAAACGTCCGGATGTCTTTAAAACACAGCTTCGGGCGATACTACGCGCAGCTTATTATGGAAATGTTCGGTTGATGCTTCCTATGATTTCAGGTGTACAAGAAATAATTGCGGCCAAAACCATTTTGGCGCAAACTGCTGAAGAACTTGCCAGAGAAAACATTCCCTGTGATCCCCATCTTGAACTCGGAATCATGATTGAGGTTCCCTCAGCAGCTATTTTAGCCGACTTGATGGCCAATCATGTTCATTTTTTTAGTATTGGTACCAATGACTTGATTCAATATTCTTTGGCAATTGATCGGGGTAATCATGATGTTGCTCATTTGTTCAAACCCCTTCATCCAGCCATTCTTCGACTGGTCAAAATAGTATCAGAAGCCGCTCATAAAAAAGGAATCAAACTGTTTATGTGTGGTGAGATGGCTGCTGACCCGTTTAATGTGCCTCTGTTGCTAGCATTGGGGATCAATGAATTCAGCATGAATCCACCCTCCATCCCTGCTGTGAAAAGCATGATTCGGCAGATTGATACATCGAATATGGACATTTTTTTGGATAAGGTTCTCAAACAGGAATCGTCTGATGCAATTATAAAAGTTGTACAGGATACTTATGGGGATATTTTCCAGGAAACCATTCGGTTATAAGACAGGGTCATATCAAGCATTCAAACAATCTGAATATACTGGAATGCAACGAGAAATAATTCCCTTTGCATTCCAGCACATTAAATATAATCACCCCGCTGAAACTTGAAATATTCAACCGATGCAGTCATATGCAATTGACTGATAAACTGAGTTAATTCCTGACTGTTACCTTCCTGATGTTCATTATACAATTTTTCAGCAGCCTGCTTCATGTTTAACAAGGCGGGTTCGATCTCTTTGAGTGTTTTATTAGGATTCTTCAAGTCCTGTGAATAGGTATCTAAGAGATCCAGCACAGAGTCAACTTTTTCAGCCATTTCTTGCTGTGGTGTTGTTATATTAATAAATGGGATTGGCTGTACATTACTAATGTTTCCAGGTGATTGTGCTTTTGGTGCATTTTCTTGTACAGATTTTCCGGAAAATTGATCCAAATAGGTTTGAAATTGACTTGGACAGGCATCATCAGTCGATTTTTGCCGGGTTGATTTTGCCGATTGTGTCAGTGCATTAATATTTTGAATATCCATTTTTTCACCTCCTTAACCCTGTTGACTCAATAAAATTAAGGACACAGGATTATAAAACTAGCACACATTTGCTTGCTTTAACGATTTAACTGACTATATTTTGCAAGTAGTGGGCCATTTTATATTTCAAAGGATGGACTCTGTTTCAAAAAAAAAAGACTTAGTTGCAACAAGGAAGGTACAAAAAAAATGAACTTGAAAAAAGCAGTCATCCTGTCCAGTGGCGGGATTGACTCCACAACAGTTATGGCAATTGCAAAGGATATGGAATTTTCACTCTATAGCCTGACATTCAACTATGGCCAGCGTCATCAGTATGAATTACAAGCTGCAAAAAAAGTGGCTGAATATTTTAGGGTCAAAAAACATCTTGTTGTGGATATCAATTTGCGAACCTTTGGTGGATCCGCTCTTACCGATCATATTGATGTCCCCAAATCAGGAATTGATAAAAATAATATTCCAGTGACTTATGTACCGGCCAGAAATACAATTTTTCTGTCATATGCGCTGGCCTGGGCTGAGGTGATCAAAAGCACTGACATTTTTATCGGTGTTAATGCCGTTGATTATAGTGGATACCCAGACTGTCGGCCTGAATTTATTGCATCTTTTGAAAAAATGGCCAACCTGGCCACAAAAAACGTGCTTGATGATTCGATTCATGTGAAAATCAGAGCTCCTTTGATCCATCTTTCTAAAAAAGAAATCATTCAAAAAGGAAGAGCATTGGGCGTTGATTATCGCATGACACATAGTTGCTATGACCCAGATCCCCATGGTCTGGCATGTGGGCGATGCGACAGCTGTGTTTTAAGATACCAAGGTTTTAAGCAGGCGAATATAACCGATCCAACCCAGTATTCTTGATTTAAATATTTTCGTTTATTGATAATTCCATAAACATTATTAAAAAAACCTTGAATTTTTTTTATTTTATGGATATTGTTGACCATAATAATCAATATTGATCTTTAAAACGTTTCCAATTTTCAACAAAAAAATTTTTTTTTGGTTTTTTTTAACTTTTTTTCATTTTAGGTGTCAGAAAATCCAAAAAAATGTGTCTATTATAAATAGATGGCATTTACATTGCACAATGCACATGTAGATAATGCCTATTATAATCAAGACACAATAGACCTAAGTTCTCGAATTCCATCATCAATTATGGTTGATAAAAAAAAATCCAGGTGGGTTCAGAAGCTTATGACTATTGGGTTTAACAAGTAGTCAGGAGGATATAATGACACTTACAAAAAACAATATTGTTACAGCCATCAGTAAAGAGGTTGGTTTTACCAAAAAAGATTCGGTAACGCTTGTTGAATCATTATTGGAAATTATGAAAAAAACGCTGGAAGCTGGTGAGGATGTTCTAATTTCCGGTTTTGGTAAATTTTGTATTAAAACCAAAAATGCCCGAAAAGGCAGAAACCCGGCTACCGGCAGCCCAATGACCCTTAAAGCAAGAAAAGTTGTTACATTCAAATGTTCGGGAAAACTCAGAGAAAAAATCTGCAGTGTCTGAGTCAACAGTTTCGTTTACAATCGATAAGCCATAACTGTTCGACTCTTTATTCCATCATAATCGCATTGGGGATTGTGAGTTTCACATGGCTTGCAATCCCATTCAATATTTATGCAACTTCCTTTGAAATTAAGGATCTGCATGCGAATCGTATTGGTGCGTATGAGGAAAGTTATGCGCTGCTCATTGGTGTTCATGATTACACCGGTTACTGGAAGGATCTTGACAATATTCCTGGTGAAATTCAGCGCATTGAAGCAACTTTGATGCAAGAACATTTTCACTTGGAACGTCTGATCAATCCCACCGGTGAAGTTCTTAAAGAACAGATCAAAAATTTTTTTAATCGTCAGGACAAGCAATCAAAAGACAGGCTGTTGCTGTTTTTTTCGGGTCATGGATATACCAACCGAAAAACAAAAACAGCCTATCTTGTTCCGACTGATGCCCCCAATCCCATTGCCAAGACATCTCAGTTGATAGACACGGCGCTATCAGTTACAGATATTATCAATTGGGCCAAAAAAGTACAATCTCATCATGTATTGCTGTTATTTGATGCATGTTTTTCAAACAATGTGTTTAATCGTCGCGCAAAAACGACCTTGCCCAATGATATTTCCTCAGTAACACTCATGCCTGTGCAACAATTTATTGTTGCGGGGATTGATGGAAACACTCGTCCAAAAGAAAGCGTTTTTGTTGATTCTTTTATACAGGCTATTACCGGACAGGCAGATCTAAATGACGATCAATATGTTACTGCTACTGAGTTGTCAATTTTTACCAATGAAATGATTATCAATTCCGGCCATGATCAAACACCCCGATATGGCAGGCTGGTGGGTATGGGGGATTTTGTTTTTCAAGTCTCTAGCAATGGTTACCTGAGCCAGGAACGTATCAGCGAAAAATTTGAGTCATACCTGTCTGTATCTGCCAACGCACCATCGGATATCTATTTAAATGGATGGAAAATTGGTCAAACCCCCCTGGAAAAATTTCCCATTTCACCGGATCGTTATCGCCTGTGGGTAAAACAAAAAGAATACTTGTCCTATTCCATTTGGCTGGATGTCAAATATCATAATCATTATAACCTTGATGTTATTATGAATCGGGTAAAAATTCCCAAAAGCATGGTGTTTGTTCATACCCAGCCGGAGAATGCAGATATTCAAATAAAAGGGATTGTTAAAAGTTTCTATCAAGGGATTCCGCTGGAAGCCGGTACTTATGAAATTGAGGTTAAGTACAGAGGCTACGAGCCGCATTATGAACGGATAGATATTAATGGTAATGAGGATGTATACCTAGACATCCATCTGGAAAAAATGCCAGAAATTGCACAGGAAGTTGAAAACACAATTGGAATGAAATTTGTTCTGATCTATCCAGATAGTTTTATGATGGGCAGTCCGAAAACAGAAATCAAACGTGACAACGATGAAAAACAGCACTACGTCACAATAACACGTCCTTATTATATGGGACAAACCGAGGTCACCCAGGCACAGTGGAAACGGGTTATGGGTGAAAATCCCGCATCTTTCTGGAACTGTGGCAGTGATTGCCCGGTTGAGAATGTTGCGTATGAAACTTGCCTATTATTTATTGATCGATTAAACAAACTCGAAGAAACAGACACATATCGTTTGCCAACTGAAGCAGAATGGGAATTTGCGTGCCGTGGTGGAACCAAAACACCCTTAAATTCCGGAATGATGACAATCAATGCCAAAGGGAATTCTCCGGAGCTGGATGAAGTAGGCTGGTATATTAGTAACAATTGTGTGGAGTTTGCCTCAAGGTGGCCAAGCAATGAGTATAAATGTATTTCACGCGGAACGCATCCGGTTGGAATGAAAAAACCCAATAATTGGAATCTGTTTGATATGCATGGTAATGTTTACGAATGGTGCATGGACATTTATAACAAAGCGGCCTATGACAAACATCCGGAAAAGGACCCCATTTATATGAGCGAAGGACCTGGCTATGTGGTTCGGGGAGGGAGCTGGACACATTACCCCAGACTGGCCCGGTCAGCAAACAGAGATTATTTTCTTGAGAATAAAGCTGCAAACTATATTGGTTTGCGACTTGTGAAAGAACCATAAAAAAAAGAAGAGTATCATAATGGCAAAAGCTAAATACAAAGCGCATGAAATACAAGAAGAATGGTGCAAAGGATGTGGCATTTGTGTTCATTTTTGTCCCAAAAAAGTTCTGGAACTGAATGATAATAACAAAGTCTTTGTCGCACATCCTGAGAAATGTGTTGCCTGTCGCATGTGTGAACTCAGATGTCCGGATTTAGCCATTGAAGTTTTAACTGAAGCCACAGATGGATAAGACAGGCTGTGCAATATCTATATTGTATGCACAGATAAAAAAAGCTTATCCTGGAAAAAAAGGAAGACCATGACGCAAAACATTAAATTTATTCAGGGGAATGAAGTCTGTGTTGAGGCTGCCTTATATGCAGGATTGACATTTTATGCCGGCTATCCCATTACGCCATCAACAGAGATCGCCGAACATCTTGCCCTACGACTTCCAAAACAAAATGCAACTTTCATTCAAATGGAAGATGAAATTGCCTCCATATGTGCGATAATTGGTGCGTCTTTAACCGGACAAAAAGTGATGACCGCCACTAGCGGTCCGGGTTTTTCCCTGATGCAAGAGGGACTGGGCTATGCAATTATGACCGAGCTACCCTGTGTAATTGTCAATGTCCAACGCGGTGGGCCATCAACAGGACTTCCAACCAATGTGGCTCAAAGCGACGTTTTTCAAGCACAGTGGGGAACGCATGGAGATCATGCCATTATAGCAATGACCGCATCCAATCATCAAGACCTTTTTAAAATTACTGTTGAGGCTTTCAACCTGGCTGAAACCTATCGCACACCTGTTATTTTGCTCTTGGATGAAGTGGTCGGACATATGCGAGAGCGAGTATTTATACCCGAACCCGGCGAAATTCCTTTAGTTGAACGTCTGAAAACCAATTTTAAGGAAGGCGTGGATTATCATCCATATTTACCACGAGAGGATGGCCGGTTGCCCATGTCTGATTTTGGCGGTGTGCATCGATATAATGTTACCGGGCTGGCACATGATATGTGGGGCTTTCCCACCAACAATCCGGGGATTGTCAGCGGTTTGATGCATCATTTGATTGATAAAATCAACAATAATTTGCATGAAATCACTCGTTACAAAGAATACTACATGGATGATGCCCGAATTGTTTTGGTATCCTATGGATGCTCTGCAAGATCCGCCCTTCATGTGGTAGAAAATCGCAGAAAACGCGGTGAAAAAATTGGTTTGGTTGAGCTTCAAACTATTTGGCCATTTCCAGTACATGTTATCCGAAATCGATGCGCTGACGCCGATTATTTGGTGGTAGTGGAACAAAACATGGGACAGCTGGTTCACCTGGTAAAGATGAGCGCGCTGAATCCGGATCGTGTATTTTTATGTAATCGTATTGATGGTGTATTTATTTCCCCCACGGATATTCGAAACGTTTTACGACTTATTCAGGGGAGAGGGGTGTAATATATGTCTGTAAAAAAATATATTCGTGAACGCTTTTTCCCCCATATCTGGTGTCAAGGATGTGGGCATGGCATCGTCTTAAATGCAATGCTTCGCGCAGTTGCTGACTTGAATTTCAGTAGAAACGAAATGGTCGTGGTTTCTGGCATTGGTTGTTCTGCACGAATATCGGGCTATGTTGATTTTCATACCCTCCATACCCTTCATGGTCGTGCACTGGCATTTGCAACCGGTATAAAAATGACACTGCCTGCATTGAATGTCATTGTTCCCATGGGGGATGGCGATGCGCTGGCAATTGGTGGTAATCATTTTATTCATGCTGCGCGTCGAAATATTGACATGACAGCCATTGTCATGAACAATCGTATTTATGGTATGACGGGTGGACAGTTTTCACCCTTGACCGGCTATGGATATACAGCGACCACTGCGCCATATGTTAACATTGATCATGATTTCGATGTTGTTGAACTGTCAGTCGCATCCGGAGCATCTTTTGTCGCGCGAACAACGACATATCATATCAAACAACTCACTGAAATGATCAAGGCCGCAATTCTTCACGATGGTTTTTCTGTCGTTGAGGTGTTGTCACAATGTCCAACCAATTTTGGACGTCGCAATAAAATGGGCAGTGCGATTGATATGATGGAGTCGTATAAAAAAGACACCACACCAATCGGCTCCAAGGCAAAACAGGAAAATCCAGATTTGATTGAGCGCGGCATTTTTACCCAAAAAGATCTGCCCGAATATTGCAGTGAGTATACTAAATTAATTGAAAATTTAAGAAAAGGCACATAAAAATGAGCAGAATTCGTTTCGTTTTTTCAGGTTCCGGAGGACAGGGAGTGATTACAGCCGCAATCGTTCTCGCCGAGTCGGCTGTCATGCATGAAAACCTGATCGCTGTGCAAGCTCAGGCATATGGTCCTGAAGCACGCGGAGGGGCAACACGATCAGATGTCATCATTGATGATAGTGAAATTCTGTTTCCAAAAGTAATACAGCCCAATGTTTTGGTTTGTTTAACTCAGGAGGCCTATCATAAATTCTCACCCATTGTTCGTCCTGGAGGGTTACTCCTTTCTGATCCTCACCTGGTAAAAACCCAAAAAAAAGCTGATGCCCGACAGGTTCAGCTTCCCATGCATGAAACAGTAATGAAACAGATCAAAAAACCGATCGTATTCAATATCTGCATGCTGGGAGCAGTCATCGCGCTGACTGGTGTTGTCCGAACTGAATCAGTTATCAAGGTGCTTGAAACACGAATTCCTAAAGGATTCATTGAAATGAATAAGCAAGCACTTGATCTGGGTTACTCTCTGGGTCAGTCAGAGCAAAAATAATTATTGTGGGTCCATCATTTTCAGGCTGTTTTTTTGAATTTTTAAATAAAACGATTTAAATCATCCCGCTGCGGAAGCAGCCTGGTAGATCACAATAAAATTGGAATATTATATGGAAGCCAATTTATTAAAAATTCTTGTTGTAGACGATGACCCGCTTAATCTGGAGATCCTCGAAGAAATTTTGTCTGAAAAATATATCGTCAGAACAGAAGAAACGGGTGAGGACGCAATTCGGGTCCTACCGCTATTCAATCCAGATTTGCTGCTTCTGGATATCATGATGCCGGGTATTGATGGTTACGAAGTATGCCGTCGGATCCGAGCTGATCATCGGTATAGACTATTAAAAATCATTTTGGTTTCAGGCAAATCCATGCTTGAAGAACGTCTTCAGGGATACGAAGCTGGTGCAGATGACTACATTATCAAACCATTTGTCGATGAGGAACTTGAGGCAAAAGTTCGGGTGTTTTTACGTTTAAAGCGGGCTGAGGAAGTTGACCAGATAAAAAGCGATTTATTGCGTGTATTCTCTCATGAAACACGCACCCCATTAAATGGTATTTTATTATCAACCGAATTGCTCAGGTCGGATGATTCCTTGGGGGATGAAGCCAGAGCATACATCCAGGTAATCGAAGACAGCGGACGACGACTGCTTGAGTTTGTCAAAAAAACGACTTTGTTATGTGATATCAAAGGGGGCTTAAAGCTGGACAAAAGTAATAATTCTCTGGATGCCTATCTCAAAGTTGCGATTAAAGGAGTTCAAAAGGAGGCCAGTGTCAAAAAAGTTCATATACAAGTGAACGCCACAAAAGATACTATTTTTGTTGCAGATTGGCGAATGCTGGTAAAAGCATTTGTTTATATTTTGGAAAATGCGGTTAAGTTTTCCCCTGAAAACACCACGGTCACAATTGAAACAAAAGAAATAGATACGACATGTGAGATTCGAATTACTGATCAAGGAAAAGGAATTGACCCCGATTGGATGGATAAAATATTCAACGAATTTGCTGTTCAGGATGTCATGCACCATCAAAAAGGCCTTGGACTGAGCCTGGCAATAGCCAGATATCTTGTTGAAATGCACGAAGGTACCATTCATGCCGAAAGTGATCCAGGAAAAACAACCTTTATTATTCGTTTGCCAATTAATCTTGTAGAGGAATAATAGGTTCCTTGAATGATTATAGCTATTTGTCGCTTTTTGAATTGACAAAAAATAACTGACCCTGTAAAAAAATATATTTTAAGGTTATCGAAAAAATATAATTCATAAGTAATTTAAATTTTTATTATAGATTTCAGACAGTCTCTGGTAGTGAACATACAACCATCATGCCAGGGGCAATGCTTGACTGAAAAAGTCAGGCTGATGGAGGGTTTGATGATTAAAAAGATTCAACAATCAATATGTGTTGTCATAGGCATTCTAATAATTCCCACTTATGTTTGGGCAGATTCAACACTGGATCATATCCGAAACTTGCTGGAAAAACGTCAATTGAAAGAGGCATTACAGCAAGTGGATACTTTTCTAGGAGCAAACGAAAAACAACCTGAAGCACTTTTCCTTCGGGGATTAATTCTTTTTGAATCGGGTCGAATTGATGAATCCATTGATGTTTTTAAGTTATTGACACAAGAATATCCACTAAAACCGGAGCTTTACAATAACCTTGCTGTCTCATACGCTGTGAAGGGCGACTATTATCATGCCAGAGACGCTTTAGAAAAAGCCATTGAAATCTACCCGGGATACACCAAAGCGCATGAAAACCTGGGAGATATTTTTATGAATATTGCCCGCCAGTCTTATGAAAAAGCCATGCAGCTTGACCCTGACAAAAAATCAATCCATAAAAAGCTGAATCATATTAATAACTTGCCAATAATGCAAGGGAATCCTAGAAAAATCTCATCCAGTAGTCACAAGACACATAAAAAGTCCGCTCAGGTTCGATCCAGTATTTCAGAGCAAGCCTCTCCCATTCACAATCCCCCAGCATCGGTACCCCAAAAAATTCAGGCCAAAAATATTGCACGAGCTGAGGCACAAAAGATGGTTCAAGATGTTATCCAGGACGAAGTACAGAAAATATCAAAAAGCACAGTGGCCAAACAAACGATGGCTTCACATATGGATACGGGTAAAACAGAAAAATTGCCATGTGATGAGTGGGCACGAAATCCAAGTCAGAAAACGAATGATGAAAACGATATTCTTAAAAGTTTAAAAACATGGGCATCGGTGTGGTCGCGACGAGATCATAAGGGTTATTTATCCATGTATGCACCTGATTTTCAGACACCTAAAAATATGAGTCGTAAACGATGGGAACAAGATCGTAAACAGCGATTGAATAAAAACTATATCAATGTCACAATCGCCAATCCACAAATTTCTTTTGTGACATGTGCATTAGCGCGAGTCACATTTGATCAATTTTATTCATCGGATAATTATGAGGACCAAACCAAAAAACTGATCTTATTTAAAAAAGTGGGACAGAATTGGAAAATTATTAAAGAAAACGCGGTAACTCGGTAGTGATGCAGAATTATATTCCAAAAAACGTAAAAAATGTTCACATGATCGCAATCTGTGGAACAGGGATGGGCGCATTGGCTTGCATGCTAAAAGATATGGGATTGCAAGTCACTGGATCAGATCAAAATGTCTATCCCCCCATGAGCACATTTCTGGCAGAAAAAGAGGTTCTGATCCAGAAGGGATTTTCACCGGAGCATCTTGAAAAAACACCGGATCTTATCATTGTTGGCAATACAGTCAGTCGCAACAATCCAGAAGTACAGTTTATGCTGAATAATGACCTGCCCTTTTGTTCAATGCCCCAGGCTATTCAGCATTTCTTTGGTAATCGAAATATATTGCTGATTACCGGAACTCATGGCAAAACAACCACCTCATCTTTGCTGGCCTGGGTTCTACATACATCCAAAAAGGCGCCTTCTTTTTTTATAGGTGGTATTATTCAAGGGTTTGAAAGCAATTATCAAATAGGTAGTGGTCCCTTCATGGTGGTTGAAGGTGATGAATATGACACGGCTTTTTTTGACAAAGGCCCCAAGTTTTTGCATTATCATCCCACCCACACAATTTTAACCGGTATCGAGTTTGATCATGCAGACATTTATCGAGATCTGTCTCACGTGAAAAGTTCCTTTTCAAAGTTAATTCAAGGCTTATCTCCCCAAAGTTTGCTGATCGCCTACAGTAACAATGAAAATGTTCAGGAATTGATTGCTCAGTCGCCCTGTCGATGTGAGACATATGGTGGCGAAAATGCCTATTGGCAAACACGCGATATTCAAATCTTAACACCTTGGACCCATTTTAATGTTTATCGTAATAATCAATTTTTCTATCAGTTTAAAACTCGATTGATGGGTGCGCATAATATTGCCAATATGCTTTCAGTCATTGCAACAGCCTCAGATATTGGCATTGATCCTAACACAATCGCCCAAGGAATAGAAACATTCCATGGTATCAAACGACGTCAGGAAATTCGTGGCATTGTCAATGGCGTAACAATCATGGATGATTTCGCGCATCACCCCACAGCGGTTCTCGAAACCCTCAAGGCAGTTAAACCATTTTATCCCAATGGACGCGTGATTGCTGTATTTGAACCGCGTACCAATTCCAGCCGACGTCGCGTTTTTCAGAATATTTATCCCAATGCCTTTCACCCAGCCGACATTGTCTGTATCCGACAGGCACCATTATTGGAAAAAATTCCAGAAAACGAGCGATTTTCCTCACAAGAACTGGTCAACACACTCAAAAACAATGGTCAGGATGCCCATTTTTTTGAGACCACAGATGATATCATTACATTTGTTTCCAACACAGCCCAGTCAGGTGATCTGGTTATTATCATGTCCAATGGTGGATTTGATAATATTCATGAACGATTATTGTCTGGCAAGCTTTCTCATACCTGATTCAAATACTGCTGAAAAATATCATCCAACATTTTGACCTCATCTAGCCGTCCATGTTTTAGACATCCTTTTCGATAAATCCGGCATTTCCGCGCCAATTCTTTTTGGGTCATCCATCGTTGGGTATCATTTAATACATTGCTTTTCAAGAGTTTAACCAGAGCTTGAATCCGAAATCGGTCCAGTCGGATGGCCTGTGACAGCTGGTCATCATGACCGCCACGTTTAATAATCAATGGTTTATCTAGCAAATAAATGGGATATTGACATCCAATCCGAAGCCACAGATCGTAATCCTCACAGGCGGGCAAGGATTCATCAAACACGCCAAATTTTTCAAACAACTCTTTATGAATCATGACTGCTGATGGACTAACAATACAAAGAGGCAGGCAATGTTCAAAAATCATCCCCGATCGTTTCTTGTGTTTTTTTTTGGGATACAGGCGTTTATTATTTTTGATCCATATTTCTTCGGTCTGGCAGATTCTTGCATCCGGATGCGTGTCAAAAAATTGCATCTGATAGGCAAGCTTTTCGGGCAGCCAGATATCATCCGAATCTAAAAAAGCGATCCATTGACTCCGGGCATGGGCAATACCCGTATTTCTGGCTGAGCTCACTCCTTTGTTCTCCTGATGGATGATCTGGACCTGCTCTGAAAATAAAGCCAGGACATTCGGCGTATGATCCGTTGAACCATCATCGACAACAATAATTTCAACATGCTGATAAGTCTGGTTCAGGACAGATTGAATGGCTTCCTGAACGAATTTTGGACGATTGTAAACCGGAATTATTACAGAAATGTTGATCATTTTTTTTATCCATTAGTTGACTGGCCTTTGATTCGCCAGATGATACAAAAAAACTTGAACATATTCCCTGAATCATCTAACATCCATACGCACAAAAATAACAGAATAATACTGGAAAAAAGTCAAATGAAAAAATTAATTTCCCCAAAACTGGTTATTATTGCGACCATTGCAGCCATCATTAGCGGTACGATTATTGGCGGCCTGATTGTATTGAAGCTGGATCTACCAGAAATCAAGCAATTGGACCATATGCGACCTCCATCAATCACAAATATTTATAGCCGTGATAATCAGCAGCTGGATGAGTGGTTCGTAGAAAAACGAGAAATACTGATCTTTTCAGAAATTCCAAAAATCATGATTCAAGCCATATTAACAACTGAGGATCGTTCGTTTTATTCCCACAATGGCGTAAGTATGAGAGGTATTCTGCGGGCGATTATAAAAGATATCATTGCCAGAAAATATGTCGAAGGCGCCAGCACGATCACCCAACAACTGGCAAAAACACTCTTTCTGACCAATGAAAAAAAACTGACACGAAAAATTAAGGAAGCCATCCTGGCATTTCAACTGGAGCGTCGATATACCAAAAATGAAATTTTGACCCGATATTTAAATCAGGTATATTTTGGCAGTGGGGCTTATGGAATCAAATCAGCGGCAAAAATTTATTTTGGCAAACCAATCAATGAATTGACTGTTGCAGAATGCGCGCTTATTGCGGGCTTGCCCAAAGCACCCTCCTGGTATTCTCCGTTGGTCAATATCAAAAAAGCGTTACGACGTCGGAATATTGTACTCAAACAAATGCTTGATACCGGTGTTATAAATGCAGATACCTACCACAAAGCACATGAAAGCGCCATTTATTTGAAAAAGGATTCCCAAACTCAGACAAAACCGGTTTTCTTTTTAGATATGGTCAGAAATACTCTGGTGGAAAAATTTGGCTCAGAGTATATTTATCAGAAAGGACTGACTGTTCAAACCACCATTGATACAACAATTCAACAGGAAGCAGAAAATGTAGTAGAAAAACAACTCAAAATAATTGAAACTCGAAATCCTGCATTAACCCCAGATGATCTTCAGGCTGCTGCAGTGGTAATTGAAAATAGAACCGGGGATATCCTGGCAATGGTGGGCGGAAGAAAGCAAAAGAAAGATTTTTACAATCGAGCAATCAAGGCCAGGCGTCAGCCAGGATCGGCGATCAAGCCTTTGATATATGCTTATGCTATTGAAAATAATTATAAGCAGTCGTCTTTTATTCTGGATGCACCGGTTATTTTTGGCAAATGGCAACCGCAAAACTATAGCAAGGCATATGCAGGAGAAATTATTTTGCGTAGTGCCCTGGCGCGCTCACTTAATATTCCATGTGTACGATTGTTGGATCAACTGGGAATCAAGCCTGTACTTCATTTTTGTAACCAAATGGGAATTCAAGCTTCTGAAAATATAAACCTGACGTTTGCATTGGGTACCACAGAGGTGAGCTTATTGAATCTGGTGACATCATATATGGTTTTTCCCAATCAGGGCATTTTCGTATCACCAAGCGTTATTAAAGAAATAAAAGATCGCCGAGGTAGAATTTTATGGATTGACCCGCCCCACAAAAAATGGGTGATGTCCAAAGCTGGTGCAGCAATCATGTGTGATATGTTAAAAGCTGTGATCACTGAAGGCACAGCGCAGCAAGCAAAAAATTTGGATTTCCCAGTTGGGGGCAAGACGGGCACAACAGATAATAACAAAGATGCCTGGTTTGTTGGTTTCTCCGCGCATGTGACCGCAGGTGTTTGGGTGGGCACCGACAGTAACGAAAAAATTGGCAATCGAGAAACAGGCGGCAGAACTGCACTTCCCATATGGATTGACATTATGCAAACGGTTGGAAAAAAATATCCCCAAAAACCCTTTGAAATACCCGAGACAACCATCTATAAAAAAATTGATGTGCATACCGGTAAAGTCTCTGAAAATAGCAGACGATCAGTATCCATGTTACTTCGCAGTAGATGAGGACTTTTCAAAAAATTCAAACTGGCAATAAAAACTTAGGAGATACAATCAAGTGAAAATATTAGTTGCAGATGATTCAGAAATGACCCGCATGATTCTTCAAGGCCGACTGACTCAATGGGGCTATAAGATTGTCAACGCCAGCGATGGTCAAGAAGCCTGGGATATTCTTCAGAGGAAAAACCGACCCAGAATCATTTTGCTGGATTGGATGATGCCCAATATGAATGGCATAGAATTGTGTAAACGAGTTCGTCAAAAAATAAAAGAACCCTATATATACATCATATTATTGACAGCCAAAAAAGGGAAAGGTCATCTGATTGAAGGGATGGAAGCCGGTGCGGATGATTTCATTTCTAAACCTTTTGATCCTCATGTACTGAAAGTGAGACTTCGGGCGGGGACGCGTATCACAAAACTTCAGGATGAATTGATTGCAGCGCGTGAGGAGCTCAGAATTCAAGCCACCCATGATTCATTGACCCAATTATTCAATCGTTCCGCCTTAATGAACATGATGACACGTGAATTATCCAGGTCTCAGCGTGATGGCTCCTCAGTTGGTATTTTGATGGTTGACATTGATTATTTTAAATCGATCAATGATTCTTATGGTCACCTAGTGGGTGATAACGTACTGGAAAAGCTGGCCGTGCAGATGAAACAATGTACGCGGCGTTACGATGCCATTGGTCGTTATGGTGGTGAAGAATTCATTATTGTATTGCCCCAATGTGGTGAGGATGAAATAGTGCGTGTGGCCGAAAGGTTACGTCAAACTGTGTGCAATCAACCTTATGATACAGGAATAAATCAGATACCGGTAACAATCAGTGTTGGGGCGACTTGGGCAATACCATCGGAACAGAACTGTTCAGAGGAAGATTTGATTCGTGTGGCGGATACTGCACTTTATGCGGCAAAACATCAGGGTCGAAATCGAACTGTTGTTTATAAATTCATCAAAGATAATCAAAAGGAAAAAAAATGAATTGGATTAAAAACGAACCCCACTACAAAGTACCCATCAAATCCTGGTGTGATGCACCTGAGGAAAAAGCATTACAACAGGCAGAGGATTTGGCATGTCACCCATTGCTATTTCACCATATTGCGTTGATGCCAGATTGTCATCCTGGCTATGGCATGCCCATAGGTGGTGTCATTGCCTGCCTGGGAGCTGTTATTCCCAACGCAGTGGGAGTGGATATTGGCTGTGGAATGGGCGCTGTAAAAACTAATATTCAGGCATCTGAAACCAAACGAGAAACATTGCGTGCGTTGGTTAATGATATCAAAAAGCGGGTGCCTTGTGGTGAGGGCAATTCACACAAAACACCGCAAACATGGCCGGGCTTTGATGAAAAACTCGAAAGCCTCAAGGAAAGAGAGTGGCTGGATAAGCATACTCGAAAACTGGCGTATAAAAATCTGGGAACCTTGGGCGGTGGGAATCATTTTATTGAAATCCAGGCAGATACAGATGATGTTATCTGGTTGATGATTCATTCCGGTTCCAGACATCTTGGCAATGTGATTGCCCGACATTATCATCAATTGGCAGTTGCACTGAACACAAAATGGCAATCAGATATACCGACGCCAGATCTTGCATTTTTGCCAACTGATAGTGATGAAGGAAAAGCCTATATCGATGATATGAATCTTGCACTGGATTATGCCAGAGAAAATCGAAAACAAATTATGGATCGGCTGATGGCCACTTTTCAAAATATGTATCCCCAGGCCACATTTTCCGATTCGGTGAATATTCATCATAATTACGCAGCAATTGAGCATCACTTTGATAAAAATGTATGGATCCATCGCAAAGGGGCAACATCGGCAAAAAAAGATGAAATCGGCATTGTTCCAGGTTCAATGGGAACCCCATCATTTATTGTCAAAGGCCTTGGCAATGCGGATGCCTTTACCTCCTGCTCTCATGGTGCCGGACGAGTGCTTGGCAGAAATGAGGCTTCAAAAAAATTGAGCCCGGAGGAATGCGATAAAGCCATGGGCCAAGTGGTTTATGACCGATGGCATAAAATTCGTCGAGGTAAAGCAAAAGGACTTCATGATTTGGGCGAAGCACCGCAGGCTTACAAGGATATTCATTCTGTCATTGCTGCTCAGACAGACTTGATAGCGCCCATTGTGACATTACGGCCATTGGCAGTTGTGAAAGGATAAGACGAAAAAGCAACTGTCAGCTATCAAAGAAACAATCTTGTGCTTGTTTATTCCCTTCTTTTCTGATATGGTAAGTGATTTATGATTCAAAATACAATAACTCGTTCCTGATCAAACAAGGTTCAAGAAGGCAATCATGGAAATAACAGAGATATTATCACGCAACGCTCGATTGTATGGCAATGAAATCGCACTGGTCGAGCGCGATCCTGAATGTGATATCCGAAAAGAAATGGATTGGCAAACATTTGATTATCAAGCCAATCAACTTGCATCATATTTACTGTCCAAAGGCATTCACAAAAATGACCGGATTGTTCAACTCATGACCAATTGCATCGAATGGTTGCCTGTCTATTTTGCGATTCTGCGAACCCGTGCATGGGCTGTCCCCCTCAATTTTCGATTTATGGAAAAAACCATATTAAAATGTACGCAAACTGCTGAAGCCAGTGTGTTTATCTTTGGAAAAGAATTTATCAGCCGCGTGACAGCAATTAAGTTCGATTTGGATCAGCAAATCAAACTGTATATTTTTGTGGGAAACAGCAATGATTGTCCAGATTTTGCCATTTTATACAGTGATATTATTACCAGTCAGGCAGTAAACTTGACAGATCTCAATAAGATAAACATTGAAATCACCGATCCAGCAGCATTGTATTTTACCTCCGGAACCACTGGTACGCCAAAAGCTACCCTGCTGAATCATCGCAACCTTGAATTTGCCTGTTATGTGGAAAATCAACATCATCGACAAACGCACAATGACAACTTTTTGTGTATTCCACCACTATATCATACAGGCGCAAAGATGCATTGGTTTGGAAATTTCATCGTGGGAGCACCATCGGTTATTCTCAAAGGAATTAAACCGCATTGGATTTTAAGTGCAATATCTGAAGAAAAAGTAACTGTGGTCTGGCTTTTAGTTCCTTGGGCACTGGATATTTTATTTGCCATAGAATGTGGCGATGTTAAATTACATCGGTATGAACTTTCCCAATGGCGTCTCATGCATATTGGTGCTCAGCCAGTTCCGCCCAGTTTAATTCATGAGTGGAAAAAAATATTTCCCCATCATCAATACGATACCAATTATGGTCTGACAGAGGCCACCGGTCCGGGCTGTGTCCACCTGGGAACCGAAAATATGCATAAAGTGGGTGCTATTGGAATCCCAGGCTTTGATTGGGAAACCCAAATTATTGATTCCTCCGGCAAGCACGTTCCAGTGGAAACTCCGGGCGAGCTAGCTGTCAAAGGGCCTGGCGTCATGCAGGGGTATTACAAAAATCCGGAAGCTACAAATGAAGTAATCAAGGATGGATGGTTATTGACAGGCGATATTGCCCGTCAGGATAAGGATGGATTCATCTGGCTGATTGATCGGAAAAAAGATGTTATCATTACCGGAGGAGAAAATATTTATCCAGTAGAAATTGAAGACTTTTTGCAACAGCATCCAGTGATCCAGGATGTTGCAGTTATTGGCCTTCCCAGTCCACGCCTGGGGGAGATAACCGCAGCAATTATTCAAACAAAGCCCGGCAAGCCAATTACAAAAGAAGCTATTGATGAATACTGTATGAATCTGCCCAGGTATAAGCGACCTAGAAAAATAATTTTTGACACAGTCCCCAGGAATCCCACTGGAAAAATTGAAAAACCAGTATTAAGAAAAAAATTTGCAGGGCGCGCAGAGAGTTTTAGCCTGTAAGAGGAGAAAACGTTTATGAGCAACGATACAATCAAACAGTATCAAGATCAATTCCTTCAAACGATTCGGCAACAGTCCACCCATACGCAGAATCAAATAACTGAACGTATAAAAGAGATTTTGAGACTATCGCCGAAAAGTCGAGATGAAGGATTTGTTATTTCTCAAAATGACCTGGATGCGCTATTTGCGAATCAAGCGAAATGAAAAAAATTATTTGCGAAAGACAAAACCATGCGATTTGGTGGATTTATCAAAAACTCATTAATTGACTATCCTGGAAAAATCAGTTCGGTTATTTTTTTTAAAGGATGTAATTATCGATGTCCATATTGTCACAACAAAACCTTGGTTTGTGGCCCTGGTCCAATGGCGTCACCTATTGGCAATATGATTGATGAGTCCTTTGTATTAACGTATCTGGAAAAGCGAAAGAAATTAATTGATGGTGTTGTTTTATCCGGCGGTGAACCCACTTTAACACGTTCTTTATTGCGTATTTGTAAAGACATTAAAAATATGGGATTTTTAGTAAAACTGGACACCAATGGTAGTTCTCCGGGGATATTGGAAAATTTACTGTACTATGGGTTGATTGACTACATTGCTATGGATTATAAAACATCGTTTAATCGATATGAGCGCTATATTGCAAACAATGCAGATGTGGAGGCGGTTAAAAGGAGTATACAAATAATTCTGGATTCAAAAGTATCATATGAATTCCGAACAACTTGCGCTCATCCTATTGTAGATCAATCCGCCATTCACAAAATGTTACCTTATATTGAAGGTGCCCATCGGTTTGTTCTTCAAAGATTTATCTGGTCTGAAAACATCCTAAATCCTGATTTTTTTAAGGATCAGGAATCTACCCATGAGGATGAATTGAATGTTTATCGAGAGTTGATACAGCCGTGGGTAAAAAAATGTGTTATTCGGAATTAGCCAAACATTATAACTAAAAAATAAAAGGACATATCATGATTACTGTATCATGTTCTTGTGGTAAAACTTACAAAGTAAAAGACAGTTATGCCAACAAGAAAGCAAAGTGTACATGTGGCCAAATTATTTCTGTACCGGCTCAGCCGGATGTCCCTTTGAACAAAACAGCGGAAAAAATTTCCTTTTCCTGTAAGTGTGGAAAGGACTTTGCTGTACCCGAAAAATTCGAGGGAAAGAAAGTTCGATGCAAATCCTGTCAAAGGATTTTGCAAGTGCCCACATCATTGGTTTCAGGCCAACCCGATGACGAAGCCATTCTGGCCGAAGCCCAAGTTGAAAAGGAAATATCAGAAGCATTTTCAGAAGAAATAACCGAGGACATGCCCGATGAAGATGCCGATGTTCCAGATAAACCATCGGAAATAAAAGAATCATCGGAAAAACCCGGACGTCTGGTGATTATTTGTCTGATCATGGTTTTAATTGGTGCCATCGCATTCATGTACTTCTCCCAACCATCAGATGATGTTATTCCTGTGGAAAAACCGGCTGTGCCATCAGCAACTGTGCCTGAACCTTCTGAAAAAGAAGATACCACAGAAGTCGAGTCCACAGAAGCAGTTCCTGATGAGGAAATCATGGAAGAAGCGTCTGAAGCAGAAGCGCCAGAACCTTCAGAAGAAGAGGAAACTGAAGCAGAACCCGCGCCTCAACAATCAACAGAAACGCCCAAAGAAAAGCAGCAAACAAAGATTGAACCACCACCTGCACCTGAAAAGCCGGTAGAAGAATATGAACCATCCCCATATGTAGAGCCTGTGACCCAGCCCAAAACAGATTCAGACAAAAAAATAACTGTTGCTGCTGTTGATCAAAAAGCGATCACCGAGCCGGAAAAAAAATTGTTTCGCACAAACCCAATGACTTACAATAAAAAACAAGTCGTTGATATGGTACAACAATACAACTTTTATGAGGCCAGGTTCAACCCAAACGGCGGTTTTCCAAACCGATTTGTTGACAATCGTAATGGAACCATCACCGATAACGAAACTCACCTGATGTGGCAAAAATCAGGCACACGTGAAATGGTTACATGGAAAAAAGCGCCGGAATTTATTGACCGCCTCAATAATCGCAAATATGCGGGTTATGATAACTGGCGTTTGCCCACATTGGAAGAACTGATGACACTCACTGAGCCACGCCACTCACGTCAGGGATTGTATATTTCAAGCTTTTTTTCACAAAAGCAGGGAATTGTGGGGTCATCAGACACATGTACTTTTGATGGCAAAAAAATTCCCTGGTATATCAGCTTTTTAAGAGGGATATCCAATTGTATTTCATACGATTTAATCGATGAATTTCACGTAAGGGCTGTCCGCTCAATACATTAATTGTATGTCATTCTCGACCAAAATTCATAAAGTTCAGAGTAAGCATCAACTAATTTCAAAGATATGCACGATTATTCAAAGGTTTCCTGATGAACGATTAAGAAAGTTAAGATGGTCACGTAAAGGAATGGGAAAAAGGGGATGAACAAGAGTTATATACTACTATTATAATGATGATATTCCTCTCTTTTTGCTAACAGCATTTAGTAAATCAGAAAAAGCGAATATAAGTAAAGAAGAATCCAAAAAATTATCAAATTTTGTAAGTGAACTACTAAATAATTATCAAAGGTGAAAAAATGAATGCTTATGATAGCATTAAACAGGGGCTAAAAGAAGCTATTGAGTATTCGCAAGAAAAATTAGATAGTAACAGGGTAACAATACACAAAAGACATGTATTAAATGTTAATTCTATTAGGTCAAAATTAAAGATGACACAAAAGGAATTCGCAAATACGATTGGTGTTGATATTCAGACCTTGCAAAAATGGGAATCAAGGGTAACAAAACCAAGAGGTGCAGCAAGCACACTATTGAAACTTATTAATACTTCTCCCGCAGTAATGTTAGATGCATTGTCAAAGTCTAAAAAATCAGCTTGTCATTTTTAATATTTCTTTCAGTTAGCGAGAACATTGTTCAACATAATTTAAAAAGTTTCTTATCAATATTGTTGTAACTGTTTACATCTCGAAGTATTTGGTAATAATCGCGTTAATCAAAATTGCCGCAACTTGGGAGTAATCCCCGACTTTACCCGGGCATTGACCAGAAATGTATTTCGGACACTCAATGTCCAGTTTCAAATCAAATTTATTTTGGAGAACCAATGAAAAAAAATAGAAAAACAAACGACCTGACAATTCAGGAAATTGAATATTTTCGAACCATTGAAGATATCTTTATGAAACGATGCCGTCAATTTGGTTACAATGAGATCCGAACCGGCACAATCCAGCCACTTCATATTTATACTGCCTTGGGTGTCCTCAGTCCGGACCGACTACGCAGGATGTACTCCTTTCTGGATTGGGATGGATGGTCTGGTGAACGCGTGGTTTTAAAACCAGATTCCTCGCCTTCGGTTGTGCGTTTTTATGCAGATCATTTGTTTGAATCGCAAGAAATCCAAAAACTTTGCTATGTTGAAAATCATTTTGAATGGTCAGATAGTGGCGAAAATATTTCTGAACGTTGGCAATGCGGACTGGAGAATATTGGTGATCCATCGGCGATGGCCGACATCGAAATCATTTTCATGGCACAGGACATCCTGGAGGAGCTGGGTTTTGGCAAACGTCACATATTTCTCTCCTACCCAACAATCATTCAACATATTGTTCAAACACTCATTTTTGGCAAAGACCAACAAGTGCAACTGTTGAATGATATCAAAAAGCAGCGTTTCGATCAGGTAAACAACATACTGGCAAATATTGATAAAGGCTCAATACTAACCAAGTTACTAGAAATAAAAGGAAATACAGTTAGCTATCTGAAAAATATTTTTCAGTTACTCAAAGGGCCTGAATTTCAATCCATTACTGAAGATATGCAGCGCTTTTTGGCAGTCAGCGAAAACCTGGACAAGATGAAATGTGCGTACACAGTTGATTTCTCGTTAATCGGAGATCTGGATTACTACACAGGTGTTCAATTTCAGATATTTTCAGGAGCATCTCGAAAATCGAAATCTGATATTTTGTGTGCTGGCGGCCGATATGATCAACTGGCTCTTGAGATGTTCAAATTGCAAAATATTCACAGTGATGAACGTAACAACAAACCCATTCCAGCAATTGGTTTTGCTTTGTATGCCAAAAATATTATTCGTCATTTGCAGATCAACCGACAAAGCCAGGATACGCTTCCACCACATGTTGTAATATTTTTGGGACAGTTGGCACCAGAATCCCTTAAAATTGGTCAATTGCTTTGTGATATTATGGATGACATGGGATTTTCCGCAGCATTGACATTCAAACCTGTTGCCAAAGACGATTATACGCGCTATGGCGCAGTGATCGCGGTTGATCACGAGCGTTTTAGTGGCGGATATCACTTTCTGTATGAGCAATCGATTAACAAGCACATTATGAACTACATTCTGGGAGATATCAATGAATAATCAAACGATCAGCCTGTCATTGCCAAAAGGTGATATGCTTCCCATTCTGGCAGAACGACTTGAGCAAGTTCAATTTCCAATCGATGGCTACCAGTCAGACAATCGTACCTATCGGCCTAAAGTCAATCAATTACCGGTTCGTGCCAAGATAATGGCCGAAAAAGATGTGGCCCTTCAGGTGGCTGCTGGAAATTACGATATTGGTTTTTGTGGCAGAGACTGGATTCAGGAATATACGGTTCGATTTCAGGCATCCAGCCTGCAAATATTGTTTTCAATGCCCACTGTCAGTCATTCGGTGTTTGTGTGCAGTGGTGAAGGTGGTAATATACAAACAGTTGAAGATATTAACACAATCAACAGTTTTGTTGAGATTGTCAGCGAATACCCCAATCTTTCTGAAGACTTTGCCATTCAGAACCGATTAAAACGATTTAAAATATTTACAGCCTGGGGCAGTGCAGAGGCCTATCCACCAGAACATGCGCACATTGTAATTCTAAAAGCACAGGATGAAAAAGACATTGCCAGGAAGAAATTGATTGGATTGAAAAAATTGTTCGATGCTAAATTATGTCTGGTAGTCAATGAAAAGGCTTACAGATCAAAAGATCTCACGCCAGTACTCAACTATTTATTTGAATTGGAGGCAAACTGATGGCAGGTATTCCTGAAAAACTGAATTTTGCATTACCCGATGGTCATCAGATGAATCATCTGGTTCCATTTTTGGAAAAATCCGGCATCTTGTTTCAAGGTTATGACAAAAAAAATTTGGATCGGCGACCATCATTGGTTTGCAAATCTGACCAGGCAATGTCATTAATTCCAGATCCTAAAAAAGTATCTGCAAAAGTGATTCGTCCGCAAGATATGCCCTCTCATGTGGCCAATGCCAACTTTGATATTGCGGTTACTGGCACGGATTGGTGTAATGAACATCGCCTCAGATTTCCTGGCAGTCCGGTCATGGAAAGATTGAAACTTGGCTTTGCAAAAGTCCGTATTGTGGCAGCAGCACATAAAGAAATGGGCAATAACCTTAAACAGTTCTTGGAAAAATTTCATGCAGACCAACCCAATCGAACTATTCGTATTGCATCAGAATATGTTTATATTGCCGATGATTACGCCCTTCGGAATCAACTGTGGCCCTACCGAATTATCATGACCTATGGCGCAACTGAATCATTGATTCCTGAAGATGCTGACATGATTATAGAAAATACAGAAACAGGCAATACATTAAAAAAGAACAACCTGGAAATTGTGGACACAATCATGTCATCTGAGGGATGTTTGATTGCCAGTGAAGAAAGCATGAAAATCCCCTGGAAAATGGACTTGATTGCTGCTGTAGAGGCATTGTTCTCAGGGGCTTTGAAACAGCATTGATTGTTCAGCTTTTCATGAAGACTTGTAAAGTAAATGACAAGTGAAAGGCAATATGAAATCAAATACCCAATGGAAAAATAAATCTTCATATATTGGAAATATATTAGCTTTAATTCGAGATAAACTAAATAGAATTGTGCCTAATTCTGATATCATTTTATATGGTTCGCGTGTTCGTGGCAAAGCTAAAAAATACTCTGATTGGGATTTTCTTATATTAGTTGATCAACCAATTGATAAAAGAACAAAATATGAAATAAAAGATTGCTTGTATGATATAGAATTGGAGTATAACGAAATTTTGAGTAGTATTATTCGGACAAAGCATGAATGGAATTCCTCAAAGTATAGCGCTATGCCTTTTAAAAAAATAATTGAAAAAGAAGGCATTTTGCTATGAAGTCAGAATATAAACTAGAAATAGTTAAATACAGACTTGAACGATCCAAAGAAACTTATGAAGAAGCATTGCTTATGCAACGTGAAAAACATTGGAATACTTGTGCAAATCGCCTTTATTACTCCTGTTTTTATGCTGTATCTGCATTATTGCAAAAGCATGATCTTGTCTCAAGCAAGCATAGTGGTGTCAAAGCACTTTTTAATCAGCACTTTGTCAAAACCAACGTTATTTGCAAGAAAAAAGGACAGCTTTATAACAGACTATTTGATGCCAGGCAAGAAGGCGATTACATCGATTTTGTGTATTATGGATCTGAAGATGTTACACCATGGATTAAAGATGTAATGACTTTTATCAATACTATCTCAAAACTAATTGAAGATAATTAACAAGGAAAAAATTATGTTTCCATCCATCCTTATTG
>Ga0272440_1000373_pt1 | contig 38030 bp, 64 predicted proteins | sample SSMMMBAug17_FD_192440 | JGI IMG/M metagenome (GOLD analysis project Ga0272440, IMG submission 192440) | Marine sediment archaeal communities from Little Sippewissett salt marsh, Falmouth, MA, United States - SSM-MMB-Aug17 | ecosystem: Environmental > Aquatic > Marine > Wetlands > Sediment ...
GAACAAGCTACTATAACGCCTTTGAGTAGTGAACCTAACCCAACAAATTATAAGTCATTAGATGAATACCAAGCGGAGCTGTTAAAATGGCACCAACAGAACAAGAAATAAAAGAGATTGCCCGCATCAAATGGGAGGCGGCACAAAAATGGGAGGCGGCACAGCAAGCATCCCTCCAACAAGGGCAAGCCAATAGAGCAGGCGATACGCTTAGGGGTGCTCCTAGCTTTGCCGAGAGACTAAATAGGGCGGCTGTAGCACCATTACAAGCGGCAACGGGCATAGCTCAAGGCATGGGGCAAGCTGGTGGCTTTTTTGGTGATGTCGCAGGGCAAGCACAATATTTAGGTGAGAAATACATAGAAGGGCGTTCACCTGAAGAGATTAGCCCGTGGGCTAATAAGCCTTTTGGCTATTATCGTGAACAGATGGGCGATGTTGTAACCCGCATTCCTGGCATGGCTGGTGAGCCTCAAACAGCATTACAAAAAGTGCTAAGAAAAGGGGGCGAATTTGCAGGCGAAGCGGCTCTTCCAATTAGTCGAGCCGGTGGGCTTAAAACAGCTCTAACAGAACTACTAGCCGCTGAAGGAGGCGGATGGGGAGCCGAAGGCGCTAGAGAGGCCGGAATTGGGCCAGTCGGTCAAACTCTGGCTGGCTTGGTTGGTGGTGCTATTCCTACAGCTTTCAAATCTATACCAGAAGCAATTCACACCTTAACCCCTGGATTGACAAAAGAAGGCGCTAGGAGGAACGCATTAAAAGCATTAACCAAGATATCAAGTAAAAAGGATCTTGCAAAAACGCTACAAGAAATACCAGAAGATACAAGCAAGTTTGGCAAGTTAAAAACTACCGCAGAAGTTTTAGAAGATCCAGGGCTTGCAAAGCTAGAAAAGCAACTAGGTAGTACTTCTGAATTTTCAGGTGATTACTTAGCCAAACAAGAAGCGAGAAAAGCCGCAAGGCTTGAAGCTCTTGACGAGTTAAGTAGTGCAGAGCCTATAGGGTATAAACAAGCTGGTAAGCCTATTCGAGATAAAATGGTTCAAGAGTATGGAGACACTAAAAAGATAGTTCATAAAGCATATCGAAAAGTTGACCCTGAAGGAACTTCTAGCATAAATGTTTATCAAGAAAAAAAACATATTCAAGATGATGTTTTAGATATGTATAGAGATGACGCTACCAAAGTTGGGGAAAAAGGGCGAGACATAAAAAATTTTATAGATGAAGATATAGACCCTAAACTTAGGAAAGAAGCTGTTAAGTTTATTTATGGAGACAATCAAAGAACGTTTAAAGATTTACAGAATATCCGCAGGCGAGTAAATGCGAGAATGGATAAGTTAGATAAATCCGAAAAGGTGCTTGCTAAATCTATTATTAATGCAGTGGATGAAGCGGAAGAAAGGGCAGTTAAAACAGGCAAAGGATTTACGGCTGATCAATTATCGAAAGCAAAAACGGCAAGAACCCTACGTATTGAGCAAGGGGATCGTTTCGAAACGGGAGTTGCAAGAGATATTTTAAGAGGATCGGAAACTAAAAACTTTACTCTTGATTCAGAAGCTATAATTAACAAGGCTTTAAAAAGCGAAGATTCTGCAAAGCAAGTATTAAAAGCTATTGGCAAAAACAAAACGCAACTAGAAATTCTCAAAAGAGGAGTTATAGATAAATTAAAAACTATGGCTTCTCAAGCATCTGATATTAACCAAGAAACCTTAACACCAGCTGGAATTGGCAAACAAATAAAACAACATCGAACAGCTTTAGCACAAATTTTTAGTCCTTCGCATGTAAAGAACATAGAAGAAGTTGCAAACGATATGTTTAGTAGTGAAACTATGTTTACTAACATTGCAAAAATTGGAACTAAAGCCGAATCGGATACAGCTAAAAATCTAGCTCAAGCGGTGGCATATTCATCCGCTAAGGGGATGACCGGCAATACTGTTCTAGAGAGGTTAGCACGTTCTATTCCTGGGCTAAAAGGTTTACTTACAATGAATCAAGATCAAGTTGATCAATTTGTTTGGAAAGCTTTAATGAATCAAAAAGCAGCGTATCTCTTAACAAAAGAGCCTACCTACGCAAACATAAAGAAGTTAGGTAAAGAGTTAATACGTGACGAAGCAATAGCCGGACTAGTAGCGGGGCAGCAAGCGACTACAAGAGAGGAGCAGTAAAATGGCATTTAACGGAAGCGGAACTTTTGAATTAACCGATGGAGTTCGAACAGAGCCAGGCGTGTGCGCGGCGCAAGAGGCTGCAAGCACTGGTATCGACTCTAGCTTGTTTGATACAATGCTTGAGGATATTACAGCAGGATTATCTAATTGCATATGTAAAGACGGGCAAACAACTGTTAGCGCCAACATCCCTTTTAACTCAAAGAAGATAACAGGGTTGGGAGACTGTACAGCGCTCAAGGATGCCGCTAACTTGCAGTTTGTCCAGAATAGCACATCTATATATCTCGGAAGCACATCTGGCAGTAGCAACGCTTATACGGCCACAAGTAGCCCAACTATAAGCGGTTATGTTGAAGGTCAGGTTTTCTTTTTTGAAGCTAATCATACTAATACCGGTGCTGCTACTATTAATATTGATAGTAAAGGTGCTAAAAACATAAGAAAAGGAAACGGGGCTACTGCGCTGAGCGCTGGTGACATTACAACAGGAGTTAACTATTTAATTCATTATGATGGAACTCAATTTGTACTAATGTCGCCTTATACTATTGTTGGTACTACTAACGAGATCGAAGTTACTAAAAGTACGTCAGGCGTAACAATAGGGCTACCTAATGATGTGACAATTGGAGATGATTTGACCGTTACCGATGATTGTTCAATTGGTGGTGATTTGACTCTAACAGGCTCGTTCAAGGGCGATGTTTTAAGAGCTACGGCAATAGATATTGGAACTACTAATTCATCTGTTTTAACTTTCAAAACAAACAATACAAACAGATGGGCGGTAGCTTCTGGGGGTAGTTTGCTTCCGTCTACTGATGATACTTATGACATAGGCGGGTCCAGTAACCAAATTAAAAACCTTTATATTTCAGGAGATTTAAAGCGAGATAGCGCACCTAATTATACAGCTTGGCAAAGTGGTAGCCCTGATGCTACTTATAGCCTTGATGAAAGCGCATTAAGTAATGCTGATGCAATTGCTTGCGCTAAAGTGATTAATACTATGTTAGCTGATTTAATTAGTTTTGGAGTTTTCTCTTAATGACAAAAGAAGAGCGTATTAAACTACTTAGTGATACACACGAGAAATTATGCACTACGCTGTTCCATGGAGGAATTGCGGCAACTGTTGCGACGGTTTTAGAAGTGGTTCGGATAGAGATTGAAGAAATTAAAAAAGAAATTAAAGAGTTTGAAAACTAAGTATATTTTTTAATAGCTTGATGGAATCCATTTAAGGAGATGCCGTATTGTAAAGCATATGAACGCTTATGCGGCTTCCCTTTTTGAACCCACTTCTCGACTATGCCTGCCCATTTATATCTCTTTGCTTGATCGTGCTTGTAGCTTTTTTGTTTAGTGTAAAATAGCTCTTTTGCTAGTTTTTTAAGACGTGCTTTATCGGCTAATATCTGCCTAAGTTTATAGTGATTAAGTTTAAGTTCTTCGCAGATATATAAAAATGAAAACCCCTCAAGACCCATAGTATAAGCGTTTGAAGCAAACCACTCTCTAGCCTCTTCAGCGTTTTCGGCTTGCTTGTTTATATACGCATTATTTGGGGTATGAATTTCAGGTTCTTTTGATAAGTCAATTATAGAGCGCAGAAGAATCGAGAATAACATATTTTTTTCTGGGTAACGCTCTATTTCTGTAGTTAAATACCGTTGAACTTCTTGCCCGTTGTCCATGCAGTCTAGAACAAAGCAATCGACATCAGTACTATCAGCATTATCTATTGACATATCCGAATAAAAATCTACATTAAATAGCCCACTCATTTTAACCTATCAATTTTAGAAGTTTCTCCAAATAATCTATTGCAGAACCATCTTTAACCATTACCGAATCTACTCTAAGAACCATGTAGCCGCAAAGCATGGCATAAGCGTATTTGTGACAATCTGAGTTGAAGCCCTTACCAGTCGTATGCCTTCCACCGTTCGGGGCGTAAGTGCCACCCTCAACCTCCATAATAACCTTTTGAGCGTCAAAGATAAAGTCATAGCGCCAGCGTCTAGGTTGTTTGTCATTTAACTTCACATCTCGCCTAGATGGCTCTATACCCGCTGCTTGAAATTGCAACATCATTTGACCTTCAAGGTCTGGCGGCTTGCGCTTTGTCCGGCTAGACTTTGGGCCTCTGCACTGTTTAAGCCACTGGCGTCGGGTTATGCGCTCAGTCATTAAACAATACCTTCTAAAAAGGAAGGAGGAGCTTTGTCTAACAAATCTGAAAACGCTTGTCCGTTTAAAGTTACCCCAACTGCCTCTATATTGTTTTTTGATGTAAATTGTTTAGTTAAAATATCTGCAAAATAGTGGTAGTCAAAATCTGAATTTCTTTTAATATTTTCAACAAAGCTAGTTTGATCATCTTTCCAAAATACTTTTATATAAACGCTCTGAGTCATAATAATTCGTATAGGCATCCCGCACATTTTAAAATCTATTCTTTGATCGTTATTTACGCTACCGCAATAGCGACAAATAAAGTCTGGGTCGGGGGCAGCGCAATTTATACAAGTATGATATTTAGTCACCAAACAATACCCGTTCAAGCGTATAATCTATGGTTATGCGCTCAGTCATTAGTTTTTTGTTTTATCAACTCAACCATTAATCCTAGTTCTCTTCCCATCGAGGCTATAGTTTCCTCTATTAATTCAACTCGGCGGTTGATATTTACTATATTAATAACTTGCTTTTCGGAATCTTTACGCAAATTACGGTGTGTCGCTTCTACAGATAAGCGAATTTCTGCTACTTCTTTTAGCAACTCTTCTACCCACTTTGCCGGTCTGTCCCATCTTTGCATTGGCTCATCACAACACTTAATATCGCTTACTTCCACATTATCTGGAAGGTTGATAGTAGTTTCACAAATAGGGCAATACCATTCAACTTTTTTAGTCATTATTTTACCCTTTATAGTTTTTAATTACCAAACAATACCCGTTCAAGCGTATAATCTATAGTTATTCGCTTATCTTCTTCTATCTTATTTCTAATCCAATTAGCGTGCTTTTCTTTATCGTGCTTGCCTAAGTTTTTAGGATTTAAGTCCATACCAGTTAGGTATAATTGACGTATAGGAAAGCTTAGAAGGTCGTTAATCGCAAAAAAGCCGGTAAAGGCATACTCACACCCTAGTTCACTGCAAAATGGCTCTAGGCGCTCCTTGTGGGCGTGACAGTTCATGCATATGGTTCTTATTGGTATGCCTGTAGCTTCGAACTTTTCTATGCTTTGAGGTTTTAAAGAATTGGTAACTATAAAACTAGGCTTAAAATTAGGAAGCATTTTTGTTACATTTTCTGGATCTGAACCGGAATGATAAAGAATGTCACATCTTACTTTTATTTGCTCATGCAAATGAGATCCGACACGAGCGACAATATCGCCATAACGACTAATATGCCAGTAATTATACGTTTCACTTCCACCTACTAGGCAAACTCGTTTCCCCTCTAGCTTTGTTCTGTAAAGTTCGTCAATATCCATTCTGCATCCTCCCCGCACCATTGATTCAATATTCTATGGTCTGAATCGTTTAAGTACCAACCATGCTCTCGATGGCCATTACCGATAAAGTTTCCAGGAGTTAAACCTTTCAACCCTACGCAATTTAAAGATATAGGAGCTATGTATCCTATCTCTTTTTGTATGCCATGTTTCCACAACTCTAAATCAATAAAAGGAGTGTCGCAGTAGTCTAGTGCAGTAGCTAAATAATCACGCATTCTCCCTCTAAGTGCGGTTTGGCAAAGGCTCACATGTTCCATGTTTGCATGTTCATGGTATTTAGCGGTTGGAATATAATAATATCGGGCACAACCTTCTCCAACGATATCAATTCCATCTTTAAATAACGCTACTGTCTTAGTAAAGTAATCAGAGCTATGCCAATCATCATCCTCATAAAAGAAAATTATGTCATGCTTTGCCACTTTTAATGCTTCTGTCATATTCCTGATAAAGTCGGCTGTAGGGTTAGGACATTGAAGTGGCTCGTTTAATAGATGCGTTTGGCCTAACGTGCATTTAGCCCTATCAGTTCCACCATCAGAAACAATCCACTGAACTTCACCGCTATAGTTTCCAATAGCTCTACCGCAAAACTTCTCGCACATCTCCCAAGTTTTAGAACGGTTATTCACTGGTGTGATTATGCTTATGCTTGGTTGTTTTTTCATTTCACTCTTTATAATTTTACTCTCTTTCAATAACTAATCTTTTTACAAGATATTTTAAAGTTTTAGCTGAGTCGAGTTTTGGATCTTTTGTTGATATATACAAAAGCTCATTAAGAACTCTAAAAAGATACTCATCTAGCAGTCCTTGCATGTCATAACATCCAAAAGAATCAATCTTAGGAGTGATTCTAAAAGCGTTATTTCTTTCTTGAATAACATCAAAAGAAATTTCCACTTCTCGCATTACATCAGCATTAAATTTTAAAGGTTTGTCTATGCCTTTCATCTTACCCTTTACAATTCAAACCAAAAAAATACCCGCCTATAAAAGCGCCTAGCTAGTTCTATAGCAACTTAAAAAGCTAAACTAGTTATCTAGGACTCCTTAACTCGGAAGCTAAGTTTCTGCCTTTCCACTTGCGTCTTAAAACTTAAAAATAAAAATACTTTATACTTACAACTTTAACCTTAATACTTCCCAGAGATAAGTTGTGTACATAATAGGACTCGAACCTATATCATTTCTTATGCGTAAAGAACGCTCAGCCATTTGAGCTATATGTAATAAGTTATTGTAGTTTCTAAGTGACTACACACTTTTAAGTTTTTTAGTTTTCTCTTTTACATCGGGTATAGTTATACTAAGACTCTATCAGATCGGTTATTGCGTTTGCAACCTCTAAAGCTCCATCGATTTTAGAAGGCTCAACTTGTAACTCACTTATTTTCAATTCTCTTTGTTGCGGGTTATAATAGCGGCGGACTTTAACCTCTCGAATCGACCCATCAGGCCGGTGCATTTGCCCACTAGTCAACTGCTTACCATTTGGGGAATCTGTTAAGGACTTCCATAGGTTGGCTTCTATTGCCGCTAAACCGCTCGCCATACTTCTACCGTTCCCGCGTCTATAAATCCACTCAGTTATAGATTTAGTAACGGGTTTGCCCATTAGCTCAATAGTGATTTGGGTAGCTAGATTTGTACGGCTAATCGATGTTTTTAGGTGTGAAATGCGCTTAATGCAGTCAGCTCCAGATTGAAGCCATTTTTTAATTTGCTCCGTTTGCTTATCTTCAGACTCGAAGACAGGAGCATCTAAATCAACATCAGCACAGTAAAGTGCTAATTGCTTTTCAATTTCTGATACTTTTTTAAAAAGAGAATCAACCTCTTTCATTGCTTCTATGATTTTCATTTCTTTACCCTTTATAGTTCAAAATGGTTCCCATCTTTGCGCTTAAACCTTCCACCCCATCGACCGCCTAAGCTCTCCCAATACTCACCAAGAGGCTTATAGACTTCCGTACTGCGCTGATACTCACCATCTATAAACAAGTTTAAGTCAATCGCTAACCTTTGGCAATGCTTAGAGTTTAGAATACCGATTCCAATGCTTTTGTAATATCTAGCAGTTTGAGGTGGTCTGTACAGCTCTCCTCCTGTCAACTCGTAGCCTTGCTGATCGGCCCACTGTATAAGCTGGGCCACCATAACTAGAAATTTAGTTTGTTTTCTTCTTAAGCTGCACATCTGGATACGCTAGTTTTTCTGCTTTAAAAAAATAATTGTCGATCTTCTTTTCGTCGGTATATTTAGACCTTAGAAACTTAGTGCAATTTTCGCCGCTTGGGTCTTCGCTTAAAAAGTTAACACACTTGTCTAACGTTTCCGAGTCAAGTTCAGGCTTAGAAATTAAATCCATTTTTGTTCCACATTCACACCACTTCGCCACTGTTGTGTTTTTTCCAGTTGTGTAATGTCCGCATTTCGAGCATTTATAAGTTTTACCCATTTTTCTTTATCCTGTTTTTTTATGTTTTTTATTATTATTTTTTTGTTCAACTTTAAAGTATCACATATGTGATTACTTGAATACGCCTCTTCGCTATCATCAAGTAGATAGTCTACAGCTTCTATAGCTTTGTTTAGTTTGCGTCTATCTGCATAACGATTTTTAAGCTTGATATTTGGATTGTATTTCTTGATGTCAAGCAAAACGCATTCTAGCATGGCAACTAGCAAATTCAATTCTGGTAACTCTTGTAGATTGTTTTTTTCTCCGTATCCAATAGTTAAGCTTTTTCCTCTCTGCACTATTCTCCCTCCTCAAACACTATAGCAGCCATGTAAGCCTGTTCTTTAGCTTCTTTTAAAAAGTCTTCAGTCATGGGCTCAGTTCGTGTTGTTATTAGTTGTATGTAAACCTGGAAGGCTTTATCAGTTAATAGCTCTTTCAAGTCTTTTTCTATCTGTTCGAGTAGTCTCATCACTCCCCCTCTAGTTGTTTTAGTAAGTCTATGACACGATAGACTATGACCCTTAATGGCTCCTCTTTGCTCGTTACTTCCCCTAGCGCCCGCTTTAAATATTCTCTAGCTACTTCGTCACTTCCGTAAGCCTTCAGTTTAGCTTCTGCATTTTTCTTCTCCTTATTGTTACTATTAAATCTGGATTCCACAGCGAGGAATCAAAAACGTTTAGATTTCTTCTGTTATGACTTCATACAGATCTAGTTCTCTAACTTCTTTCATTGATTTGAGCACAAGAGTTTTACATGGTTTTCGTTTAGTGTTTAAAGCGTAAGGAAAAATAACACACTCGCCATTGTCCGATCGCTCTACTACCATTGCCTGAATTTTACCTTGTCTAATCAAAAACTTTTGTTTTAACCTCATGAGAACCTTCCTTTCTCTCGCTGTGGAAGAAGGTTCTTATTGTTTATTTTTAATAATTATTACTATTGAGATAATTGTGAGTAGTGTCCAAACTATCCTTCGTTATGTTTTTTGCTGTCTTCACTTCTGCAAGTATGCCCCGTATATTCAGCATCGGCAGGAAATTCCTTACCGCATTGTGGGCATACTAAGTTATAATACGGTTCAAAGTCTTCAGCTCTTACTATCTCGGTTCCGTATGGGTATTTGACTAGGTATCTACCCTCTGGCCAGTTAAGCTCTCGTTCTAATCCGTTATAGTTGCATTTGACATAAGCATTCCTGCCGTTATTATCATCTATAATAATCAGCTTCTTGCACCAGCCAGGCAAGTTGCTAAGTTTGCCGTCAAACTTATGAGCCTCTAGCGTGTGCCCTCTCTTCTTGTTTTTATAAGTTGCCATTATTCACCTTCCATCACCTCCCCAACTCTCTCAAGCGCTGCGGTTAAGCCTTCTGGCGTGCGAGGGAAAACGTTTTCACTTTTTGTGCTACAATTTTGAGGAAACTCGATTATAGAAACTCCACCGCAATATTCTATTACTCCTTTAATTCTTTCTTTTGTTATTGAACCGAAAGTCTTTGAGGCACGAATAAAATACACCTCATCCCCAGGCTTAAGCTCCGGCTTGTCCCACTCGGTGGAATTCCAGTCAAATAAGGTTTCTTTTATAACGGCATGATTCCGTGTCCTAATAAAACAATTAGCGCATCGTGCAAAACACGCCGTCCCAATTGTGTGAACAAGCTCCACATCCTCACTCCCGCACCTAAAGCACGGCCTTAGTTTCTCTTCGCTCATGGGTTTAAACTCCTACCTAAAAAACGACATATTAACGTGCTTAGTTTTTCTGCCATCTCATCGTTTAACAATATATCAATCTCGTCATCTGCATCCCCAATAATAAGACTCATACTGTCCGCATCTTCTGGAGTGTGTATGTCCTGCTGGATTTTTAGATACGTCTTACCTCTTCTAATTTCATAATCAACACTTAGTTTCAATTTACGTTCTTCGCTCATAACTCCTCCTATAAATAAGGGCAATCTCTATCGCAGCACTGCACAGGATATTCAAAGTTTTCACCTTTGCTTATCAAATAACAAATGCTGGCACACCATAAATGTCTATAGTAGTTGTTCGTTGGCCGATGCTTTAAGTTGTTTTTGTATGATGTAATAGTAAAAGACGGTGGCCAAAGTCCTTCTCTAAGCTCCATACACTCTTCGTATCCCCAAACCTCTACATAGCCAGTTGGTGTCTTGCACCATAGCGTTATGCCGTCCTCTTGGCACGTTGGGCCACTTGGCCAAGGGTTTTCTACTACCTCAGCGTGCGCGCTAGTGCTAAGGCAAAGTATAATAATTTCTACTACTGCGAAGAACCATACTATAAAGAAGGCTCCCGCTAGTATTGCTGTTAGGGTTTTCATTCTCCTACCTCCTTAAAGTCTTCATCGTATTCGCTAAGCCAAGCGTCTAGTGCTTCTTGTGGAGTTTTATAACAACGGGAACTTTTATAGTGATCAATGCGGACATCTTCATCAGTTATAAAAATACTTTGGACTTTTCTTTTCAAAATAGCATCAGATACAATCACCCATATAGTTTCGCCTATATCAAACTTAGGCTGAAAGGTTTTAGGCTCTTCTGCTCTTGTGTCCCATGCTTGCCATGCTCGTTTCTTACTTGAATACGTCGCAGAGCTACTTCCACAATCTTCACAGGAAACCAACCAAGAGTCTTCTGTAGTTAAGCTTTTGAGTGCTTCTAGCTCAGGTAGACCACCACAGTAAGGGCACTTCTTATGCTCGCTCATTTCTTTTCCTCCACTAGCTCGTATGTTTGTTCAAAAGCTTTTGCAGATAAAACTTCAAACTCCTTAGCCGGACGGTTTATTATATAATCCCCATGATTAGCAAAATATTGGTGAAAGCGATCCTTCTTAAAAGTTGCTACGAAGTATCTCGTCTGATCAGTTATTCCAGATGAAACTTCAACCTCCCTCTTATCTATAGCTTTCTGGAACCACTCAGGATACTCAGTCTTGCCATCAACTCTAAGCTGAAACGCTTCAATCTCTACTGGCTTTTTTCTGTACTTTGGCATTGCGTGTTCTCCCTTTCATAATCTAACAGCATTTGTATAGCTATCTTTTTTGCTTCTTGCCAATATAAAAACGTGGCTCCAGTTGGTATATCCTCCACTATTCCTCCAATAGCTCGTATGTTTGTTTCATATACACAGGGCACCAAACTTCAATAGAACCATCTGAGAGCTTGACTATATAATCCCCTAGTCCCGCTCTCATGTCTTCAATCTCAACTTGAAAACATCCTGTCCCTTCATCTGAGTATCCAGACTGTATTTGAGCCTCGCCGCTTATTAGTAGCTTCTGAAACCACTCAGGGAAATCAGTCTTACCATCTGTATTAAGCTGAAACGCTTCAATCTCTACTGGCTTTTTTCTGTATTTTGGCATTGTGTGTTCTTCTTTTCGTAATCTAACCGCATTTGTATAGCTATCTTTTTTGCTTTACGCTACGTCCTCCTTAAAAATTAAAACACTCTTGCCGCAACCGCTTTGCAGCTATCTCACAATATTTTTCTTCTAGCTCAATCCCTATTGCTTTTCGCCCTAGTTCTTTTGCAGCTACTAAAGTTGTTCCGCTTCCCATAAAGGGATCTAAAATGGTTTGGTTTTCTGTTGTTGAAATACTTATCATCTCATTTAAAACCTGAACTTGTTTCTCCGTTGGATGCCCAAACTGTGACGGTCTAACAGTTACCATTTTTATTTTATTATAAAATGAAAACTTTTCATTATTATTCCAATAACAATTTTTACCCCTATAAAATAAGATCCATTCGCAGTTTGACAAATATCTATTGTTCTTCATCGGTATAGGGTTACGCTTTCCATAAACTAAAAGATCCCAATTTAAATTTAATGAATTGAAATAATCTATAAACGCAGATAAGCAATTTTTGCTTGTGAAAATATATCCATGCGGGTTTTTTGTTACTGCAATGATATATTTTAAAAATTCTTTTGGATCAAAATCGCTTAATTCTCTTCCGATTTTTTTATAAGTTTCTCTTTTACCAACCAAACCACCACCCGCATTAGATTGCTGATATGGTGGATCTGTAAGCACCAGATCTACTGGATCAAGTTGAGGCAACACTTCCCTACAATCTGCATTATAGATTGTTATTCCGTTGTGCTCATAGTATAGCTTAATATTCACGCTACACCCTCCAGTCTACTGCTTTAGCCCAAAGTTGTTTGTTAAGCCTTTGCCTAACCTTTTCGCTTACTTCTATCGCATACTGTTTAGCTGCTTTACCCTTCCAGTATTTCTCGCCTGCGTTATAGATGCGATAAGCGTTAAATAAGACTTGAGAGAAAGGAGCCGATTTGCTTGTGACTCTCTTTGCCGCATGGACAGCATCCTGGAATATCACTACACTGCAAGCTATATTTTTTTTAGCATCGTATAGTTCGCCTACGCTTTTCAACCCGCATTTCTCTACCCATTCCGGCATCACCTGTACCAGACCAACAGCCCCTTTATTGCTTACAGCAAATTGGTCGTAGTTAGATTCTTGCTCTATTAGTGCATCGAGAATAATAGAGTTCATTTTCCCCTCAGTTTCTCTTGCTACTATCTTAGCTATTGCTTCTTTACGCTCATGCTTATCAACTGGCAACACCGGTATAGTAACCTCTCGCTTAGTTGGTATCAGGTCTGCAACGCTTAGCTTCTTAGCTTTCGGCAAACTACCATCTACCGGCAAGCTAATAGTCTCGCCTCTAGTGAACTGAAACTCACCATCAACATAAGCCTTGTAGCCGATAGCTCCTATAAGACCGATTACCCCTAGCGCTATTATTGTGTTTATAATTGCTTTCATCTCTCTACCCTCTCAAAGTCTATAAACTTTCTATAATCTCGTTTAAGCTCTCACGCTCAAGCCTAGAATGCTGGCTCATAGGCTCGCCGTCTTCTATGACGACACGTTCACCTTCAGGCGTATACCAAACTACCTGAGGTTCTTTGATTAAGTATATGGTTTCTTGTCGCGGCTCTGGGATACTGAGAGCCTTTCTATGCTCTTCGAATTTTTGACGGTCACAACCGCTTAGGGCAGTTGCAATTATAAATAAAGATATGATATGTTTTTTATACATGGTAATTTTCCTATTTTGCTTTTCCCCGCTATCGTTTTTGTTGTCTGAAAACTTTAGCGGGTTTTTTTTGTTTTTTTTGGTAGTCTCAATCCTAACTCAATTCTTGCCATCCTGTCACCAATTAATTTTTCAAAGCACTTGTCGCAGACAGATACAGCCAAGTTTTTTTTATTTGTACATATATGCGCTGGCGTTTTCTTGTCGTGATAAATCAGTCGGCAAACAAAACATGTATATGGTGCTCCTTTTTCTTTATATGCTTTTGATTCTTTCCAGGCTTTTGGCCTCTCTTGCTTAACTGAGCCTTGAGCCTCCAAATCCTCCATAGTCTCATAGAACGGCTGTAGCCACTCTTTAACCTTCGCTTGCTTCCGCTTATCTATCCCCATTACCTATCTCTAATTGCTTTACGGTTTTTGTTACTAAACTACTTACTTTTGTGTTTTGCTTATCTTCTTCCTTGTAAATCAATCTAGGGTGTTTTTGATGTCTCTTGTCTCTTATATCCAATGACTGTTGGGCATTTCTCATTTTCTCTAAAGGGATTTTCCTACATTCTTGCATCAATTCATTGTAAATTTTCTCTTGTCTTTTCTCGACCCAAATCATTTCCTCGCTTGTCGGTCCAGGTGCTCCAGTCGGATGATATGGGCGAACGCTTCCTTCTTCTTTCACAGCTCGTTGGTAATAATAATTATTCTTAGCTTTTGCCTGTTGGAATGTTGTAGTAAGCGAAGGCATAAGTAAGTTTTGAGCATTTTCTATGATATTCTCAGGTTGAGGAGGTTTGTTGTATTGGTCTTCTTTTTGATACAGCCTAAGAGCCGCGTAGGCGAGGTTAGTGGGCAGTTTATGGCAAACATTAGCCCAATGCTCGGCCGCAGCTTCGTTTAGCGTCATGCCCGAATATAAGCCTGCTATCGTATTTACAAATTTTTGCATTTCTTCAACAGTCATTGTCTCACCTTATATGTCAATTATATCTTGTTGTTTTCCAAAAACTCTTTCTAAGACTTCTTGGTTTTTTTCTACTCTATTTTTGTATCCTTTAACATTCCCTCCGCTTTGAATCCCTATTAATTTTTGTGCTTTTTCTATAAAGTCAGGTGAATACATCCTCCGAATATGTGTTTCTTGCTTGCGAGCCTTTCGAGCATTCGTTGTATCGCTCTGTAGCCAGTTATCAATAGTTTCCATCACTAAAGGCATGAGTTTTAAACTTAAGCCTTTTCCCCTATACCAATCAGCAGCTTTCTCATATTGATTGTCAGAGCATCTAAAATAAACCATGTCTCGCTGAACCTTAATCACGTCTTCGGGTTTAATATTAATTATTCCATTATTGTTCTTATTGTTCTTATTGTTCTTATTGTTCTTATTTGATGTGGTTACTTGTTGGTTGCTTGTTGGTTGCTTGTTGGTTGCTTGTTGGTTATCCGTTGGTTGCTCTTTTGGTTGTTTACGGCCTTCTTCGGATTGATATTCTTTATATTTACAAATGCTTACAATGGAAAACTTGTTGGTTGTTTTGATGGTTATTTCCTGGGTTGTTTCTAGCTTCTTAAGAGCAGTTCGTATCTGAGTCTCTGATAATTCTAAATCTTTAGCTAAAGCTTTTCTGCCAGTAACTACACTTCCTTTTGATATTTCGTGCCCCATGAATCTACTCGTTTCGTAGTTCGCCATCAATAATAAATGCATAAAAACCCTGAATGTATTGGCATCTTGATACCACTCCCATTTAGTGATTTTTCGATGCAGACTAACCCACCCTTCGCTTGACATCCCTACCTAGCCCCTACTTAGTCCTTACTTAGCGCCTATCTAAGCCCTACTTATCAAGATCAACATTCTCAGGATTTCGTTTGTGTTTTTTTGCAAAATCCGTGAGCACTCGCCTAATCCAATATGATTCGCTTTCTTCTCTTTCGCCTAACTCTTTATAAAATCGCTTTAGCCACTCATCCGCGGTTGTAGACATCCAGCAAGGTTTTTTATTCTTTTTAGCCATAATATCCTTTCTACTCTCATTTTGACCATTAGTCAACAATTAATAAGCAATTAATAGGCAGTTTTAAGACTTGCCCAGGTCCGGTTTGTTGCTATTTTTTCTCGGTGATCTTTGTTAACCTATAGATTTCGTCGTGACATGCTGTTAGCGTAGTAAATCGCTCTTGGATCGATTTATAGAGCTTTTCGTCTTCTGCTTTTTTAAGTGCTTCGGCTTTTGCTTTGCGCTCAGCATCGAGCCGCTCTTGCTCTTTTCGTCGTGCTTCCTCCAAAGCTATTTCTTTCTCTTCCTCAGCTCTGCGCTGAGCCGCTTCAGCCGCTTCCACACGCTTTCTTTCAGCTTCTAGCTGCTCTTGCTTAGCCGCTTCCAGTTGTTCGCGCAGCTTGCGATTTTCAGCTTCTATAGCTTCTTGCTTTTCTCGCTCGATCCGCTCCTTTTCAGCCGCTTCAGCTCTAACTTTCGCCGCTTCCTCTTCAAGCTTTCTAAGATGCTCCGCTTGCTTTGCTTCCTCTGCTTTCTTTCTTGAGTATGCTAGAGCGTGAAAGTCTAAAACTTCTTCAAAAGTTTCATCGTCAAACTTTAAACACTCTTCGATTACGCTGAATGGCGCTTCAACTTCGGCTAGAAGGCGCTGCATTCGCTTGCCACGCTCAATTGCTTGTTGCTTTTGCTCTTCTGCTCTTCTCTTTTTTTCTTCGTCTACAGGCTTAATTTGGCCGTCCAGGTGCTCAACAATTTTAGTGAGCGGAGCTTTAATTTCCTTTGCTTTGCCGTCAATTGCTCGTGTCGCATCAAGAAAAGGCTTTTTAAAAGTCACGCGCTGCTCTTCAACTACTTTCAACGCTTTTTTAACTTCTTTTCGTGCTTCTTTGCATAGTGCGTATCCTTCGCCGTCACTAAACCCGCACACTCTAAGCTCAAGATGCTCTTTAAATTTTTCAATCGCTGCATCGGTCGCGTCAAATTTCACCATCTCGCGAAACTTAGGATCTAAATCTACTATTTCTATTTCTGACATTTTCCCTACCCTTCAATGATTGCTAGAATTATTGCTATAACAAAATACGCTATTACTATTGACATAATTATGTGAAACATTTCCTTTCCCCTAGTAATCTAAATCTTGGTCTGGATCGCCTAAAGCTTTTTCCATTTCTATATCGTGTCTAAGTTTTTCGTCTCGTGCTAGTGCTGCAAGCTCCTCTTCCTTTTTTGCCGCAAGCTTTTCTTTATACTCTTCTCGCAGCTCGTTCATGCGTGCTTCGATCGCGTGGATCGCATATTCCGACATATCCGGCATGTATTTATCTAAGTGTTTTTTGAGGAAAATTCCGTTGTCGACTTTTGAAATCGGTTGACCTTTTTTTGAGCCAAATTCCATGATGTACTCGCCAGTCTCCAGCGCTCGTTCCAACTTCTCAGACTTCATACGCTCAGAGTTTGCAGCTCTCATACGTGCTTCGTCTTCAGCCGCAGCGTTGTCAATCGCTTCTAGCTCTGCGTGTATTTCCTCTTGCTCTTCTATTTCTTGCGCCTCTTCCTGCGTATAAATTGCACCTGCAAAAACATCAGCGCAGTACCATCTTGCGCCGTTCGTTAATGCTCTGGCAAAAAGCATATTACGAGGATATTTGCTGTAATTCCCACCGCTTAATCCTGCTTTTTTTGCATCAGACATCGAAAACGAGGATTCTCCTATCGATTCTTTGTCTTGCAAAAATTCAATAACGCATACCTCGTCTGTCATTTTCTTGATGCGATAATCGTATTTACCGCTTTTTTTAATAAGGTTAGCGATACAAGATGAGTTCGGTGCTGCTTTCCCTTTGATGATATCCACACCCCGCATTGCGGCAAAGGGTCCTAGACCTAGCTCTTTACCTGCTAGAATTTTTACAATCGCCTGACTTTGAGTTTTTACGTCTGGAAACATCCCCGACTGGATAAAAACCTTAGCCATATCTTGCATTTCCTGAAAGTTTGTTATTGCTAGCTCTTTACTCATTAAATATCTCCTTTATTTTTGTATAAGTTAGACTCATGCTGTCGTGTTCCGTCGTTTAAATGATAGTGAACTGATGCGACAACATTATTCCCGTCTTCGTCTATGTATCCTTTTGCTTCGTACTCGACTGCATAAATTAAAGCCGTGTTTGTGCGGTTTTGCTCTCCATATTTCCACGCCCAGTTTGTATAATAAACCCGCTCGCCAGTATTAAATTTTGGCTCTGGTATTAGTGACATTTCAATTCCCTCTCTAGCTCTGCAATCCTATTATCTTGCTCAAGAATCACTCTGATTAGCGCTTTTTCTGATGCGCTATTAGTTTTGTTGAGCAGCTCTTTGAACCCACTTCTAATCATTCCTGTTGTGTCCTTTTGAGCTTGCTTAGTTCCTGCCAACTCTCTAGCGAAGTCGGCTAACATTTCCATATAATCTAGTTTTTCCATCGTGTATTTTCTCCAAGTATTTTATTCGCTCTTTTTTTTGTTGATTTAATCCTTAGTGCATTTCCAAGACTTTACTTAACTTATTAACACCCCCCGTTGACCCCCTTGACAAAATATGTGCTAAGCTGGGTGTGGTGGGTTCGGCAAAGTCTCGAAGCTGCACCAAAAATTTCTTTAGTCTTTAGATAAAGCGTCTTTGAATGCTCTATTAGAAGTGTTGCAATTCGCAACATTAACATTATAAGACTCATAAAGAAGACTTGATATCTCATTCCCAAAATTACCTGAGAATTCGCTATTTTCTATTTCTTGTTTTAGCTCAATAGTTAACTCATAAACTTTATTGTAAAAATCGCTCATGATGTTTCTCCTATTTTTTTTATAATGTTCTTATTAGTTATGTTTCAGATCCCAAAAGAAATTCACAATCTCGTCAACTGCATTTCCTTTGTAGTCCATTTCATTTATGTAACGCTCGAGGTGTTCTGCTAAACAATCGTCAAGTATTAGATCTTGACTTGCCTTTTCGCATTCGCCAGTTTTTAACCAGTGTAATAACGCTTTTTTGATGTTTTTTGCTGTTACCATTTTTTTAAGCCCTATACATAGTATTGTGCGCCAGTTGCATGGCGCATGAGAGAGGCTGCTAGTTTTTGATAATGAAGTCTGCTTTCTTCGCGCAGTCTTTGCAAAGAAATGTTGCGCCTACGTCTGTATTTTCGTAGGCTTTAATATTAGTATCACTATGATACTCGGTTTTGTCGCAGTGCTCACAACCTAGACCGTAGTTTTCAGTCTCTAGAATATCTGTAACAATGCCAGTTATTTCATCTATGTTACCGTTTTCGTCGGTAACTGTAGCCGTAACGCTATCGCCGATTTCGACAATTTCTTCAGTCTGTAGTGTAGCACTTGTGTTTTCGTTTATTTCTAGTGTGTAATGTAACATGATATTTCTCCAAGTTTTTATTAAAATTGTGCGCCAGTTTCCCGGCGCTGAGATTAGAATATTTCCGCAATTTGTGCGTAAACAGCTTTCTCAAAATTATTACTTTTATGAGCATTGTCTAGAATCTCGTCTAGCTCACTTTGAGAAAGCGAAGAGCTTTCCCTTGATGTTTCTCTGCATTGTGCGTCACATTTGATATGTGTTGCAGTGATAACATCACCATTCTTAGTGATAATCGCTGAACCTTTCCCACCGTAATTTGGTGTTGAAACTATTGTAGTTGAATTAGTCATGATTTTTCTCCAAGTTTTTTGTTAGCAACAAACAAAGTGAGTTTCTCTCGCTCTGTATAAATTAAGATTAACATAATCTTGCAAAAGATTCAACAAGTTTTTGCTTAATCTTTGATAAACTTTTGTTTTTACGGGATAGCCCTTATTTGTCTTTACCTATTTTGATATGCATTATGTATGTATATAGACATATTAGACTTACACGCGTGTTTTTAGTGGGGAATAGCGGTGACGGTGGACAGGGAGCAGATGGCTCGTCTTGATGAGCGGCATAACAGTTGTAGCAGAGCAAGAGAAGCTAAAGAAAAGAGCATCTTGCAAGCAATACAAAGCTTAGAAGGGAAAGTGGACAAGCTAGGTGAGTCGATAAACGGGAATGGGAAACCTGGTTTAAAATCCCGAGTTGTAAGAGCTGAAACGCTAGCCTGGATTGCGGTTTTGGGGACTCTAGGTATTAATAGTGTTGAGCAGATTAAGCCGATCTTAGCAACTTTGAGCGTGGGTACATGAAATACTTACTTTTATTTTTACTGACAATGACGGCGTGCGGCGATCCACTGGTCGACAAAACTGACAACTCGCAGACTTATATAAGCTGCGATATTGTTACGCACATATACACACCTGATGAGTTTCTTGATGTAGTAGATGAAATTGACGACAACGCGGTGATTGAGACGACACTTGAAGGCTCGGTAGTTGTGTCTGTCGAAGTCTGCACTGAGATAGCGAACTCGACTGATGATGACGTGATTGAACCTGATTACGACGGCGGCACACTATGACGGCGGCACTGATGTGGTATGTGGACGATATGAAGAACTACGTAAGCTATATAAAGCACTGTACACACAAGCTTGAGCCTGATGAGCTTAACGAACTTTGGAATGGGGTCGGCAGCTCGCATCCGATAATCCGGTGGGCAGATGAGCTCATACCTGAACGCTGGCTTAGAGAGATGGATGAGCCTTCAAAATATCACGATGTTGCATACTATCTAGGTGGCACTGAAGCGCATCGGAAAATAGCCGACTTGCTCTTTCGAAATATGTGCTTAACTCGGGTCCGGCATCGCTACTCTGGACTTGAACGTAAGAAAGGTGAGCTGGTAATGTACATAGCTTACTGCGTCTTGAGAGCAGGTGGCGGGTGCAGTTTTGAGTATCGAGATGAGCCGCTCACACTTGAACAACTGAAAGAACTGGCGAACAGCAAATGAAATCAATCTTAATAGCACTAATTATCATACTGTTTTTTGGGTGTGTGGCCGAGGGGCAGACTTTCTCTTGCGGATCTGGTGACACCGAGTGGAGCGCCGGACTGACTTGGACTGATGGGATAGAACCTGGTGATGCTTCTGTTTGTCCCAATGGTTATACTTGTCACTATGTAGACTGCGATGCTGTAAGCGACGGCACAGGCACATACGCTTCTCCATATTGGGGTTTTGAGACTGTTTTGGGATACCTAAACGCTGGCGATTTTTACGAAGGTGTTGTTAAAAGAACAAACGACTCTAAGCAAATTGTTTACGTCAAAGGCACATGCGACTACGGCACAAGTGTAGAGTCTTCAACTGGACCTTTTAAGCAAATTAGAGTGTGGAGGTCAACAGGGAGCGCAAGCGATCCAGTTATCGTTAAAAGCTACCCAGGGATCGCGCAAGCGATTTTTGATGGGGAGGGGACAGGCCATCGAGCAATCGAATTTAAAAATACAGCGGGAGCGGTAGCTGGTGGAGGTTTCCTGATTGAGAATTTTCGCATCACAGACTATATCTACGATGGTATCTCAGTGCAGGATAGCTTTGAGTATATTGATATCCATTCTGTTACGGTAGACAACATAGACGGAGATGGGGATGGGACATATGGACCCATTATGATTTATCAACGCGATACGGATTCGAAGCAGACTGCTTTGATTCGCAACTGCTACCTACATACGAACGATCTTGATGCAACCGGTGGGCTTTCGAATCGTGGTACTATCCGACACCACGGCGTTTATAATGCTCATGCGGATTCTACCTTTACTGTTCAAAATACAATAGTTGAAGACGGGGCTTACTGCTTCCAGGATAAACACTTCGGAGGGAACGTTTTAATCAAGGAGTCGATTTGTTCCAACGCTATAGGTATGGCTTACATTCGTGCCGATAGTATTGAATTTGATAGAGTAATTTGGGATTCAATAAATGTGGATGATCCAACGGGCGACGGGAGCTCTGGTTTCTTTTTGTCAAAAGAAAATATTGAAGCTGGATACGATGTTTCTGTCAATATTCACAATTGTACAATTTATGATCTAACAAGCAAATTATTTACTGCGGACCCGGTTGATGACGATATAGCTGTGACTTTTGAGGATAATATTATTGATGATTCTGCATATACGGGACGTCCGATTTACTTAGCTCCAAACAGTGGAGATTCACTAGTTCTATTGGATCAGAATTTTGGCGGCAATATCTATAACATTAGTTCGTCAACCCAAAGCGGGTTCGCTTGGTACAAAAATACTGGTTACTCATTTAGTGGATTTAATACTCTTTTTAGCGACACGACATCGACAGTTGCAGATCCAGGACTTGTAGACCCGAGCAACGGCGACTTTGATAGTAGTCTAACTATAGGCGCTTGCGTGCTTTCAGCAGAGCCAGAGCCAACAGCGTCAACAGGTAGAAAGGTAATAAGTGAAGCACTAAACCCACTGAGCCCTAGTCGTGGCTTAGGCATGTAAGGAGATAAGGTAATGGGACTAACACCGATAGTTGGAGCTGGGGTATCAATTTCTGCAACTGATAGTAGCGGCAACGCAGATTTAGGAGATAAGGGAAATTTTGTAACTGTAACTAATGCGGGGGATAACGGCGCATATTTGCGGTTTGGGACATCAACTGTAGCAGCTACGACTAGCGACTTGTATATCCCTTCTGGTAACACATTTGTTTTGATTCGTGCGGCTGTAAATCAAGAGTATTTAGCGGCTATTTGCGACAGTGGAGAGACTGCGACAATCAAGGCGTGTCCTGGTTATTCGGAGTAAAGCTTATGGCAATCTATAGCAAAGAAGAAAGGCAGAAGCTGCTTGACAAGATATGCTCGTACATTGCTGAGGGTGGTTATCTGATGGACGTTTGCAAAAAGAAAGATATGCCGTCTCGTGCGATGCTGTACAACTGGCTCAAAAAAGATCTTGAAGCAATGGAGGCTTTTAGGTTAGCTCAGCAGTTTAGAGCGACGGTTGCTATAGATGCAGTTCAAAAGCTAGCAGACGATAAAGAGCATGACTACATCGAAGTTGAGTTCTACGACGGCAACGGCGAGAAGCACATTGAAAAGCAGTGGAGTCCGGTTCGTTTGAATCAGAGGCGCTTCCAAGTTGATACAATGAAGTGGGAGGCTGGAAAGCTCTGTAAGATATACGGCGATAAGCTAACTAATGAAATTGTGACACCTGAAGGCGTTGAAGTTAAGATAACAATAGATGATTAGACTAGACTTCAATTTGCATAAGAAACAGGGGCAGGCTTTTAAGTCCAAAGCTACTGAGATTCTTTATGGTGGGGCTGCCGGTGGTGGTAAGTCTCACTTGATGCGAATAGCTTTGATTGTTTGGTGTATGCTCATTCCTGGTTTGCAGTGCTACATCTTTCGGCGCAATAGGACTGATTTAATTAAGAACCACATGGAGGGGCCAAAGGGTTTTAGAGCCGTATTAGCTCCCCTAGTAAAGGCTGGCGTCTGCCATGTGGTCGAAGATGAAATAAGGTTTTTCAATGGGTCAAAAGATGCTAAGGGCAAGAAAACAGTCGGCTCTAAGATTTACTTATGTCACTGCGATAACGAAAATGACATCTATAAGTATGACGGTGCAGAGATACACGTTCTTGCAGTAGACGAGGGAACTCACTTTACCCGCTCGATGTATACATTTTTAAGGCACAGGGTGAGAATGGTAGGTATCACGCTTCCAGAGCAATATAAAGGCATGTTTCCTCGTATTCTTATCGGCTCAAACCCTGGCAATATAGGGCATGAGTGGGTAAAGAAGATGTTTATCGACTTTGCTGCTCCGATGGAAATTAAGAGAGCGCCGAAAGAAGACGGGGGTATGCTACGCCAGTTCATACCGGCTTTGCTCGAAGACAATCCGTCAATGTCAGAGCAAGATCCAGACTATGAAAACCGGTTACATGGGTTAGATTCAGAGGCTTTAGTTCAGGCTAAGCGCTATGGTAATTGGGACATAATCGAGGGTGCGTTCTTCACTGAGATAAACCGCAAGACGCAGCAAATAAAGCCGTTTGTTATACCTGAACATTGGATGCGTTTTCGTTCTATGGACTGGGGTTATGGCTCTCCTTTCTGCGTGCTTTGGTATGCTGTTAGTGATGGTAGTTTTGTTGAGCTTTTAGACGGCACAAGGCGCACGTTTCCCGTGGGCGCTCTGATAGTCTATCGTGAGTGGTATGGTGGCGATGAGACTGGCAAAGGGCTTAGGCTTACTAATGCGGAGTTAAGCAAAGGTATTTTAGCTAGGGAATTATCAGATGAGAAGTTTGCCTATAGCCATGCTGGACATGATACTTTTGATAAGAGCAAGGGACAGGGTGTTTCTATCGCTGAAGAGATGGCAGAATATGGGATTATCTGGAGCAAGGCCAACAATGACCGTATTAACGGCTGGCAGCAAATAAGAAGCCGTTTAAAGGGCATAGAGACGCTTACAGGTGAATATTGCCCGATGTTGTATGCTTTTGATACATGTACAAAGTTTTTTGGCAAGTTGAGCATAGTACAACACGACAAAGCAAAGCCTGAAGATGCGGCGCAAGGTGACGACCATCTAGCTGAGTCGCTGCGCTATGGTTGCATGTCGAGGCCGTGGGTAGTCGAGCGGCAAAACATTGAAAGTTTGAGAGAAAAAGTTGAAGAAGCGGCAAAGGTTCGCGATACTTGGAAACCTGGGCAGGTGAGAGCAGATGAGCAATATCGATACTGAAGTAGCAGGCAGCGTTGAGACTGTCGAGCAAGATTTTGGGCTAAAGCCTGGTGACGTTGTTAAACGGTGGACACAGGAAATAGACTTGTTTGAGCGGCACAGCAAAGTTAAAAGCTGGCAGAAAGTAAGCCGTGATATTATCCGTAAGTTAAGACGTGAAACGGAAGGCAGTAACGACTTAGACAAGGAAGGGTTCAACCTTCTTTGGGCTAATATCGACACGGAGCGGGCAGCGCTATACAACAAGCGTCCTCAACCTGTAGTGACTCGCAGACAGAAGACCGGCAACAAAGCTGTAACATGTGCCTCTGAGATACTAGAACGCAATACTGAATATCAAATTGATTGCGATGACAACTACTTTGATGAAGTCATAAGCGACTGTATAAGCGACTGGCAAGGTCCTGGATGGGGTTGGTCGTGGGTTGTGTATAAGCCACAATTCAAGATGCAAAGAACCGCTTTAATTGTCACTGATATGGGCATGGCTGATGAAGCGGGGCAGATGTATGACCCTGAAGGTGTTCAACAGGATGAACAAGGTTTTTACATTGAAGAGGAAGCACTAGACTACGAAGAGGCTAAAGTTGAGTATGTAGCGTGGGATGAGGTCGGGCTTAGTCTTACTCGTAGATGGCGTGATGTACGGGCTGTTTGGCGTAAGCATCAGATGACCCGTGAGGAGTGCATAGACAAGTTTGGCGAAGAAATAGGGAACGAGATCCCACTTAGTTTATGCGAGGTCAAAAGCGACAAAGACCAAGAAGAGCTAGGACCGGTCGTTGAGATGTTTAAGCGTGCCCAAGTTTACGAGATTTGGGATAAGAACGACAAGCAAATAGTTTGGGTTTGCCCTGATTACAAAGAACAACCCTGCTTAGTCGAAGAAGACAAATTAAAGTTAAAGAACTTCTTTCCTTGTCCACGTCCTTTGATGATGGGAACGACTACAGATAGTATGATCCCGGTGCCTCAGACAGTACAATACTGGGGGTTATTAGCAGAACTAGAAAAGGTTAATGTCCGAATCACTAAGCTAATTCCCACTATTAAAGTAGGTGGTGCTACTAGTGCTAAGTATGCTGATAAGTTGAATCAGATGTTTAGCTTGCCAGACGGTCAGTATCTAGCTCTAGACAACTTTACTGAGTTTATGGCTAATCAACAGGGTTTACAAGGTGTCATATCTGAGATTCCTATTGATAAGAATATTGTAGCTGTATCAACTTTAATCGACTATCGAGCCAAGATTCTAGAACAAATATACGAAGTCAGAGGCATATCCGACTTAATGCGGGGGCATTCTAATCCTTCCGAAACTGCTACAGCGCAACGCTACAAGATGCAACAAGGGCAAGTTAGGCTTACTCCAAGGCAGAGGGAAGTACAGCGCTTTTGTCGTGACACAATGGCGCTTGTAGCTGAGGTGCTAGCAAATGTTTTTACTAATGAAACGCTATTGATGGGTGCCGGTGATGATATCATGCAGCGATACGTAGACCAACAGCAGCCGCTAGACCCGCAACACGTTGTTAGAGAAGCATTAGCACTACTCAAGGACGAAGACTTCAGAAACTTTAGAATTGAAATAGAAACCGATTCGTTACTTGCAGCAGATGAAGCGGCTGAAAAGCAAGCGATGGTTGAGGCTTTCCAAACTATCAATGAAGGACTAACAGCGGCGTTACCGGCTATGCAGATGGCGCCAGAGCTTGCAGAGCTTGAAGCTGAGTTGATGAAGCAGATAGTTAGAACATTCAGAGGTAGCAGGCATCTTGAAGGCGTAGCAGAGCGAGCATTTGAAGGCATGTCTCAAAGGATACAGCAAGCAGCTCAACAGCCTAAGCAGGACCCTAAAGCGGTGGCAGCTCAACAGGCTCAACAACAAAAAGCGGCGGCCGAGATGCAAAAGACGCAGCTAGCAGCTAGAAAGATGCAACAAGATGCTCAAATGCAGATAGCTAAACTACAGCAAGAAGCACAAGCGCAATCGGCAAAGCTAGAGTTAGAGCGGCAAAAGCTTATAGCTGAACATCAACTCGAAAAAGAGAAGATGACAGCAGAAATAAGGCAAGCTCAAACCGAGGCAGCAGTTAAGGCTGAGATTGAAGTATTAAAGCTGCAAAGCCAAGAGATGCAAAGCCAACTAAAAGAGGCGCAGGCGGGACAGGCGCTCGCTCAAAAGGAAGCAGCAACTAAGCAAGAGAGTCAACCGCAGGCTATGACTTTAAACGTAGCGCCTTCTAAGAAAAAAATAAGCTTTGGAGGTAAAGAGGTGACGATAGAAACAATGCCAGAAGGGGGTGAATAATGATATTCGGACGTGGCGGATGCGCTCTTATAGATGCGATAGATGCAAAACAGCAATACTATGATCCTGATGCTGGGGCTTGGCAAGATAAAATTGCTGGTGTTGCTAACATTCATATGTGCCTTACTGATATCAATGCTACAACGGGTTATGTTTTAATTGATTTAAGTGACACAACTAATTTTTTGCACTCTAATACTGGCATAGTTTATTTAAACTCTTATCAGGTAAGTATTAATCCAGATGACAATTTTATAGGTGGCGTAGACATTGGGTTTTTAGAAAATGTAGATGCTACAGATGGCGATTTTATACCTCTCTTTTGTTGGAGGTTTGAAAAAAAGAGCGCTACAGTGAATCAAGTTATTGAATCAAGACTCCCTATTATTATGAGTAGTGATTATATTTTAGGGAATAAAACTGAAAATGATACAACATGGCAAACTGATACAGCTTTAAGCAGTCCATACGATTATACAGCTCCATACACTACAACGCCTGGTAATGGTGATGTAGTGATGAAAATTACTAGGACTGCCGGAACAACTTCTATGGGGGTTAGTTTAAGATATGGGACATTAGCATAATGATAATTAATTTTGCTGCATATTTTACACAAAACAACGTTCCAGCGACTGGTTTAACTCCTACTATCACTATTATTAATGTATCTGATGAGACTACAGAAGTAACTGACGCTAGTATGACCGAATTAGGACTAGGCTGGTACAAATACGAGTGGTCTAGTACTGATTTAACGAAAGATTATGTTGCTAGGGCCGATGGCGGTGTAACTTTAAGCGATGGGGAACGATATGCCCCTTGTACCGGTGACCCTAAGCCTAGTTTGATACTAAAATGGCTACAGAATCGGTTAACTAAAAACATTGGAGCAGGAGAATATACCCTTTATGATAACGACAAGACTACCGCAATAGCTACTGGTAAATATAGCTCTACCGAAAGGCTACCAGATTAATGGATTTATTATTTATTCAAGGTGGGACAGACCCTAGCCCGTTCTTTCTTAACTTGGAGGAATATCTAGGCCCTCCTCCTAGAGTTGGTGGTGGTGGTGGCGGCGCAGGTGGTGGAGCCGGATATAGGCCACTGAAGGACGTTACTGCTAATAAATGGGCTAGAAGGGCAGAGCGGGAAGAAAAGCTATCTAATCGCATAGATGCGGCGTTTGAAGAGCTAGAACCTAAACCCGCTAAAAAAGATGCAGTTATAAAAGAATCCTTAACAACTCCAACTGTAAAAGAATCCTTTATAGTTGGAACTATCCCAAAAATTGAGACAGTTGATAATAGTAAGCAAATCCTAGCAAATGAATCTGAAATAGCTAGGTTACAAAAGCCCATAAAAGAGCAGGAAACAGCTAAGTTAAACGAAGATGATTTTATGCTCTTGCTTATAGCCCTAGCCTCTGATCCGTTTGTATAGTTTGCATTGCAGCAAAAAGGTAGGTATTTTATATATATGAGTAAAAAACGGAAATTTATACAGATAACAGATGTATATGGTTCAACCTACCTAGTCGAGTGTGTAGACGATGAGGACTACTTCGATTTGCGTCTGCATAATGACATAGATTATAGCGAACGTGTGTATAGCGAAGACACGGGAAACTGGGAGTATATACACTGATGGCACGTAGGAAATGGGTACAAGTTATAGGCAAAGACGGAAAGCCTAGCTTAGTTGAGGTTGACCCTAAGACTTATCAAGTTCGACGGGCTAGAGATGCCGGTGGTGGGGTAGTTGTGCATGAAGATACTATTGACGGCACCTGGAATCCCGTTGATGGAGAAGTCTACGACTCTCGCAGCAGAATGGTAAAGAATAACAGAGCTAAAGGGTGCTATGAGATGGGTAACGATTGTTTAAGCCCATCAGAACAGCAAGCGAAACGAGATAAACAGATAAGCTTTAATGCTCAAAAGTTTGAAGGGGCTTTCCAGCGTGCTTATCAACAACTTACGGGTAAATCATGGGTATAGAAGAGGCTTTTGATATAGCGATGGAAGAAATGGGCGTTTCGGACTCTGATTTTGAGTCTGAAATACCTAAAGCTCAACCGGTAGAAGAGCGTGAACAGGTTGGAGAAGTCCCTAGTCCTGAACAGCTTGAAGGCGTGGACCCTAGTTTGGCTGAGATAGAGCCACCTAAGAAGGCTAGGGACGACAAAGGGCGTTTCGCTAAAAAAGAAGAGCCTCAAGAGCAAGAAGTTAAAGAGACACAAGAGGACGAAGGGGACCCAGAAGCGAAACCTTTAAAACCTCATGGTTCTTTGAGCAAGGAAGAAAAAGAAGTTTTCAGTAAGCTTGACCGATCAATGCAAGAATTTGTAAATCGACGGGCTAGTGAATCGGCAAAAGCGGCAACGCAGAGCCAACAAGAAGCGGCGCAACTAAAGCGGCAGGTTGATAGCATTAAACAAGCTATGGAACCCTACCGCAATATGTTGCGTCCAGATATGACGGAAGCTGAGTTAGTAAAAGGAGCGCTACAAGACTATGCACAACTTGCAAATCCTCAAACGAGACTGCAAGCACTACATAGGATTGCACTAGCAAATCAAGTTACACCTCAAGAGCTAACAGAGTATCTTAGTAAGCAACAACAAGTTGATCCAGTCCATTTACAGGCTCAACAACGTGCTCAAGCTTTGCAGGAACAAAACAGGCGCCTACAGGCGCAGCAATCGCAAGCACCTAGCAGAGCAATCGAGCAGATTATTGAGTCTGTAAAAACTGAGACTAACCAAGACGGAACACTTAAACGAGTCCATTTCGATGCGGTCGAGAATGATGTTGCCACGTTGATGAAACAGGAGGTCGAGGCGAACCCTGCGATTCTGCAGAATCCCTTTGCTTTGCAACGTTCCATCGCTAACGCATATGATCGAGTAATATCGGAACCGGATAAGTTCAATTCAACATGGGCAAATCCAGCGCTTAGAGAAGAGATTTTGCAAAGACGAGAAAAAAGCCTTGGCCTTGAAACTACAAGGTCGAGAACGGCAAAAGCTAAGCAAGCTCAAACGGGCATCAATCGGGCTGGAACTGTTAGCAGTACGGCGGTTAAACCGAGGGGATTGGATGCGGTGATAGATGCAGCTTGGGCAGAGCTAGAGAGCTAGCGTTCTTGGCCTCTAACTAATAGAGGTCAATATGTCAGTAAATATTGGTCAGTTAGCATCACTGGTTATCAGAAACTATGCCGATGACGTTGCGGATAACGTCTCTGATAGTATCGGACTGCTAAACAGACTTAAATCCAAAGGACAAATCGAGATTAGGGATGGTGGTGAAGACATCACGCATACTCTAGCATACGCAGAGAATGACACTTATATTCGGTATTCTGGTGCTCAACAGTGGGATATCAGGGAACAGCAAGAATTTGATGCTGCTACTTATGATTGGCGGCAAGTTGGTATCGCTATTCCTTTTAACGGTCTAGAAACAGATGTTATCCACACTGGTAAGGCGGCTATTCATAACTTAGTAAAAGAACGAGTCAAAAACGCTGAACGTTCTTTGATGAATAACTTCTCAGAAGACATCTACAGCGACGGAACAGAAGCTAATCAGATTGGCGGGCTTCAAGCTCTTGTTTCTGATGCTGGAACCGGAACTATTGGCGGTATTAACTCAAGTACTTATAGTTGGTGGCAAAACTACGCACTTGATGCATCTGATGCTGGTGCGGCTGTAAGTGAGGCTAATATAAGAAGTTATTTCAACCAAATGTATGTCAATACTACTCGTGGGAACGATAAGATTGACTTGATTGTTGCAGATAATAACTATTTCTTATTTTACCTTGAGTCGTTGCAAGCTAACCAGCGTTTTAGTGGAGACTCCAAGCTAGCAAGTGCTGGTTTTGAAACTCTCAAATACTTAAATGCTGATGTTATATGTGATGGTTGTGTTGGTGGAGATGCTCCAACTAATCACGCTTATTTCTTGAATACGGACTATTTGAAGCTAGTTTCTGCAAAAAATCGTAACTTTACCGATTTAACACCGGATCGTTACAGCTCTAATCAGGACGCAATGGTCAAGCTTATGGCTTGGGCTGGTGCTTTAACTTGTTCTAACAGAAGCCTGCAAGGCGTATTGGTAGCATAAAGGAGGCACTATGTTAATTCAAATTGATGTATTAGAAGAAGCTAGCGCAACAGCCAAACACGCTGTAGGCGATGTTTTCCAAGACCGTAAAGGCGGAGTGTGGGTATATGGTCATGCTTCAGGAGCTATTGACCAATATGCCGCTTGCACAATTGATGAAGCTGGCGAGATTGCGGAGTTGACTACAACTACCTCGGGGGCTGTGCCTTCGGCTATTTGTATTCCGCAAGTCAGCATGACCGATGATTATTATGCATGGGCTTACCGTGGTTCGTTGGGTGGTTCAGTTGATGTTGATAGCGTGAAAGTGCTAGCGGCTTCCAACTGCGCGGCTGATGTTAAGCTCTATACTACTTCTACAGCGGGTGTTTTGGATGATGCTACTTCCAGTGCAGATTGTGTTTTAAACCTTCGTTTAGACGCTGCACAAGGTTCTGGTGAGTCCGATGGCGTAGCATGTACGGCAATAGGCATATTAACTACTAACGCACAAGACGACACTCTTTAATCATTATTTTACCCTTTAGGGGGCGGGCTACGGCCTGCCTCCATTTTCTACGGAGAATAAGGCAATGTCACTAGAAGCAGGAATTCCATCAGATATAAACGCAATTAGAAAAGGCCAACCGACTAAGGTCGCATATGTTGGGGCAGGGGCTTCATACGTGAAGTTTTATGTCGAATCAGACCCTATGAAGTTAATGAGCCCACACATGAGTAAAATGGTCCATACAGGGCAAGCATGGATGCAAGATCCAGAAACTGGTGAACGCCGGCTAATGGAATTTGAAGACTTAGAAAAGAAATATCCACCAAGGCTAAGAGTGGAAATTACAACACCACAACGGAACAACCGAAAGAACGTTGTGATTAAAGATGTAAACGACGCTATTAAGCGAAAGTATGCGCCTGAATGGGCTTTATACAAAGAAGGCAAAACACCTGAGCAAGTTGGGCTAGCTCTTGTTAAGTGGGAGCATATTGACGCTGAATTTGCTGAAGAGCTTAAAATTAGACAAGGACTTGCAACAGTTGAGCAGCTAGCCGAAGTCACAGACGACGTTGCTAGGACTATGAGGGAAGGTTTTAAACTCAGGTCTAAAGCTAGAGCTTATGTTTCTGATAAAAGTAATAGGGGCGTCATGGAGCATGTCAACGCTAAAAATGATGCTCTAGAGGCTCAATTAGCAGCTCAAAGCAAGCAGATTGAAGAGCTTAAAGCATTGATATTAGATTCTAAAGGCAATCCAGCCAAGAGCGGAGGCAAGAAATAAATGGCAATAACAGCAACGGCAGTAGGTGAATTGATGGCATTTGGAGTTGATGGGCCTTTGGCTACGTTGCTGTTAACTGCCGATGGTTCTACCGCAGCAACTATAAAGGGGCTAGTTGGCTTAGGGCTTGACCCTGCTATAGCTGGTAAGGTTGGTGGTTCGACTGCAACGGCGGCATGGCTTCAAGGTATGGGAATTGATGCTAAACTAGCAGAGCAATTGGCGTATACAGCATGAGCGTTACAGCTTTAGAACTAGCGCAACGGGTGGCGGCTGAGTTAGGTTTGACTGAGCCGTCTACTTTAGAGGGAACGACAAACGAAACTTCTCTGAGGCTGAAGGCTTGCATTGATGCTACAGGTAAACACCTTCGCAAGCAATATGATTGGCCTCAATTAGTCCGTGAGTATGTTGTTACTTTGCCGCAAGATGAAACTTTCTTACTTCCCCCTGATATGCTGAAGTGGAATAGCTTTTATGTTTGGGATAGGACGAACGAAGAGAAGGTAAGAACAGTAACTTGCGACGAATGGCAGCGCCGATTAGCTACCGGATTTGATGCGGTTGTTAACCCTCAAACTAGAGCTAGGGGCTATGTAAGGCAAGCACGGCGCGAAACAGGCTCTATTGATAGAGAGCCTTATACTCCAACTATAGCAGCAAATTATCCTTTTCAAATAATAAATGCCATGCTGCTATATGGGATTGATAGCACTACAGCGCAAGTCGGATTTGAATATGTTTCAAAAAGCTGGTTGCATCCTCCACTAGCAGGATACGCAAGTGAATATAAAATTGGGGAAATATACTCAGGGATGAGTTATCAAGCCCCTAACTATGAACTATTTCAAGCTCAAAGTAATTTTGCCTCTTCATCTTCTGCCGATCAATTAAATATTGCAAATTTAATAACTGGCTCTACGGTAGGAGATTGGAAAATATGGGGCCTCCCTGCGACTTCCGATAGTAGCACCTATAATTTTTATGCTTACGACAAGATACGTAAAAATGATGATGCAATTGTCTTAGATGAGGATGCTATGACAGCAGGGGCTAAATACCGCTTTAGAGAGCTTCAGGGGCTCCCCTACGCAGAGTTTAAGCAAGATTACTACTATGCCATTGATGCGGTTGCAGGCGCTATAGGAGGCGCTAAGGTGGTCAGTGCCACGGCTAAACCTCCAGTAGTTGAGAACATTCCAGAGGAGAATTGGGACTTATGAGCAGTGCGGGTATACAGGCATATTTGAATCGTATGCAAATGGAAGCGGCGCAGAACCAACAAAGACGGCAGTCTAGAGATGCTATGTTAGGCTCTGGCCTTGGAACTCTTGGATCTATTGGTGGCGCTTACCTTGGCTCACCGGCTGGCAGTGCGGCAATTTCTAATGCTTTGGGTTTAGGTGGTGGAAGTAATGCGACTAACACATCTCCTATAGCTAATTCAATAATGAATGCAATTAGAGGGGGTGGAAATACTACTCCTCCTATTAACCAAACTGCTTTCGATGTTCTTTCTTCTGGTGAAATGGTTCCGGCTGGACAAGGAACGATGTTGGAATCTGCGTTAGGAACAAATATTCCAGGAGCTGAGACACTTGCTGGAATTGGTTCTTATGTTGCTCCAGCGCTAGGGGCTTACGGAGCTTATGACTTACTAACTGATGATGCTCAAAAAGACCAAGGCGAAGAAACAGCGTTGCAAGGGGCTGCGTCTGGTGCTGCAATGGGGTCAATGTTTGGGCTCCCTGGAATGGCGATAGGCGGGGCATTAGGTGGCCTTGGTGGCTATTTGCATTCTGCTTTCGGTAGTGGAGGAGATCCAGACGAACGGCAGAGGCGAGATATTAGAGGCAATGAGCTAGCCAATTTTTACACCGGTGATAATAGGCTACAATTTGGGGATGTCAATGCTGATGTTGGGCAGTTGGGGCAGGGTGGTAGTTACAACGTGGACCTTGCAGAAGCTGGGAATCTTGATTCCGAACTAGCTCAAACCATCGGAGGGTTAAATCCGCTAATGGCTTTAACCCTTGGAGGGAGAGGAGATAATAGAGCTTCCGATTTTACGGGTGAATTTGCTAACGCTGCTATGACATCAGACAATCCAGAGGTAGCGGTTCAATCGGCATATGAGAAAGCAGGATACGACAGAGACAAAGCTTACACAGAAGTTTTGCAAATGGAAGGCTTAGACCAAGCGACTAGAGACGCTTACCTTGCAGCTATTGATGATGTTTTTGGAGTTAGCTAATGCGCGCAATGCAAGCACCAAATGTAAGAAATTACACTATACCGGCACCGGTAGGGGGTATCTATAACAGAGGCCCTGAGGAGCTTGTGAACGAGTTTTTTGCCCGTGACATAGTAAACATGATTCCAGACCAAGACCTTAATATAAGAAAGGGATATGCAGAACACGCTAGTGGTATGACTGGTGATGTTGAGTTTCTATATGAGCATGTAAAGCCAGATGGCACTAGGGTGCTTTTAGCTGGTGCTAATAAGAATATTTATAATGCGACTAGTTCGGGGACTGCAACTGATTTAACTTCTAGCCTTGCAAACTTTTCTAATAATCGGTGGCAAGCTGTTACGCTTGGCGGCACTACTATAATAGTAAATGGGGCAGATGCGCCGCTTGCTTTTAACGGCACAGCAATTTCCACGGGTGGACCACAATTCACAGGTTCAGGACTTACTGAAACTAATTTAATTAACGCATCAGTATATAAAACTAGGTTATATTTAGTTGAGGCTAATAGCACTAGTATATGGTATGGCGGTGTTGGCGCTATTACTGGGGCGCTTACTGAATTAGATACGGGAGATCAGTTAAGAAAAGGCGGCTATGTCTTATATGCTGGTTCGTGGACCCGTGATACTGGCGCAGGTATGGAAGATGTTTTCCTCATTATCACCTCTAGGGGTGAGATTCTTCTTTATACGGGTAACTATCCTGGTGATACCGATACATGGGAAATAGTCGGACGCTTCCAAATACCGGAACCTTTAGGTTATCGGGCTATATTCTCAATCCCTGGTGATGTTGCTATTATCACAGTTGGGGGAACATTTTTAATTTCGGCTTTAGTTGCGGCAAACGATGTTGGGGCGCAGCTTACAGATTACACAGAAAACATTTCAAAGCCTTTTGGTGAAGATGCTAGGCACTATCAAACAAATTGGGGATGGCAGGGTTGTTATTATGGCGCTAGAGGTTGGACTATAATCAATGTCCCTATAGCTGAGGATAGTCGCTCTAAGCAATGGGTATCTAAGCTAGTTAACAATCCTAAGTCTGGTAAGCTTATAAATTCGTGGACTAGGTTTGAAAATATTAACGCTTATAGTTGGTCTGAGTTCAACCGTGGGCTTTTTTTTGGCGGTGATGATGGCAAAATATATAGAGCTGATTACGGCTATAATGATGATGGTTCATCTATTGATATATCAGTCAAACATGCTTTTTCTTATCTCGGAAGTCGAAACACCAAAAAGCAAATAACGGCAGCAAGGTCTTTGATGCGTGCAAGTTCTAGTATTGAATTAGGCTATGGTGTCGATATGGACTTTAGGAGTGATGGTGAAGTTAGCAGCATTAGTAACAGCGCAGAGGCTTCCACATCATGGGGTAGTGAGTGGGGCAGCTCGTGGGGAGGAATTGGCGCTAGTGTTCCTTTTCAGGAATGGGAAATGATAGCCTCAAACACGGGTTACGCAGCAAGTTTAAAATTAGAGGCTCAATTTAAAAACATTAACTTTGAGCTAGCGGCAACGAATTTACACTATTTACCTGGAGGAAACTTCTAATGGCTCTTACTTTAGATGATTTTCAAAATGTTATGGCGCAAAAGCTGGAAGAAAGTTCTTGTGGTATGATTAAGCTAGAAGTCAAAAAAAACGACAGTAAAGATTATTTCTTATTTGAAACATCTCCAACTAGTTTAGCAAAAGAGATTCGTGACATCTTCGAGCTAACAGTGATGAAGGAACTGGCAAAAGCGTTTCAGGAGGTCAAATAATGGGACTATTAGACCAAGCTAGCTCATTCGCAACTACTCTAGCAGAGCAGCAAACAGCTTTAAACCAAGCTACAGCACAACAGGAAGCGTCGTTAAACCGTGTTAATCAAATAACACCTTATGGTTCTACTACTTACCAGCAAGATCCTACTACAGGGCAATATACGCAGACTGTAGGGTTAAGTCCTGAGCAGCAAGCTTTATACAATCAGCAAATGGGGGCAGGGCAAAGCCTTTTAGGTCAAGCGGCTGGAAACTTTGCACAACCTATTAGTTATGATGGGCTTACAGCTTTACCACGGGCAGACATGGCAGGCCGTAATGCAATAGCTAATGAACTTTATGGGGCACAAGTAGGGCAAATTGATAAAGCTTATGATAGGGCTTTCGAAGGCTTACAGCAAAACTTAGCAAACAGAGGAGTAGGGTATGGAAACGTGGAAAATATACAGCGTACTTTTGACGATTTTACCGGCTCTTGGGGTGACGTTTATAACAATGCGTGGTCTGGTGCTTTAGAGCAAGCGACGCAAGATCAAGCACTTATGTACGATCAGGCTTTGCTTGGAAGGCAACAAGATATTTCAGAGCTTGAAAGTCAGTATTATAACCCTCTTAATGCTTATAATGTTCTTATGGGCGGTGGAGCAATGACACCATCGGCGGCGGCTAGTGCGCTTGGCAGTTCTAATACTCCATCTGTAAATCTTGCCAATACCGACATAATGGGGCCAGCTTCTAACTTCTTTAGCACCTTACAAAGCGGGGAGAACGCAGCAGCATCGGCAGGAGCAAGTATACAAGCAGCCCAAATTGCGGCAGATGCGGCAAACAATAGGTTAAATACGCAAATTGGTGCAAATAACATAAGTGACCAAGTTGACATCTTACTTGCTCAAGGCCGAGTAGATGAAGCATTAGCACTTTCAGGATATGGGGGCTAACAAAAACTATGGCAGACGCAACATTACAAGCAATACTATCGCAATACCAAAATCAGCCTAACATGTGGGCGCAGATGAATCGGGGCATCCAACAGTATCAGATGCCGGCATCCGCATACGGGGCGAAAGGTAGCCCTATAGTGGCCGCTTTGCAGGGGCTTGCTAGTGGCTACACTGGCAGTCGTGCGCAGGCTCAAGAGCAACAGAACCAAGCGGGTTTGCAGCAAGCGTTACAGCAGTATGAAGCACAACAGAGGCAACAGAAGCAAGCCGACTGGAAAGCACAACAAGAGTTTTTAACTGGGCAACGTGTTAGTCAAGCAAACCAAATAGCTAAAACACAACAGGAGATGGAGCAGGCTAATTTTCCTCAGAAGTTGAAACAAGAAGGGCAGCTAGCCGGAGCAAGAGCGGCGGCAAAGGCAAAATACACCAAAGCTGGAACGCAATATTCCCCTAGCGATGAATTTGCTTCCGTTATGGCTAAAAAGTTAGTAAAAAGGGGTTCTTTTGCAGATGAAGAAACTGCCTTTAATGCTGTTAAAAAAGACTTTAAAGGCTTTGAATCTTTGCAAAAAGAAAGAAGGCTAGACCTTGCTCAACAACAGCAAGAAGGCGTTTCTAGTAGGTTCCAAGACAAGCTTTCAAGAAGTGATGCAGAGCGTGTAATCCCAGGTTACACAGTCGAAAGTGGACGTTTAACTTCAGAACAAGCAGGGAAAATCAAAGAACAAAATAAAGACACTGAGAAGCTAATTAATACATTATATGAAATTTCGGGGCGTGATCTTTCTAAGTATATGGGCGAAGGTAGTTCGATGAACCAAGCTCTTGCAGGGCAAGCGTTTAATATATGGAGAATAGCAACGGGATCTGGTGCAAGGCTTGAAGGTATTGAAGGTACTATCATTGAAAATATGACACCTGCCGCAATGGCTCATGACCCTGTAAGAGCAATCGGGGAATGGCTAAAAGGGCGTGACCAAAATACATTTGCAGTTGAATTAGCTAAATTTGTAGAAAAAGAACACGATGCATCCTTGTTAGCTTATGGCATTAAGAAACAAGGTGTTTCTGATGATTACTATTCAAATCGTATGAAAACAAGATATCCCGAATTGTTTCCTAACGCTAAAAAAGATCGGGAACAAGCTACTATAACGCCTTTGAGTAGTGAACCTAACCCAACAAATTATAAGTCATTAGATGAATACCAAGCGGAGCTGTTAAAATGGCACCAACAGAACAAGAAATAAAAGAGATTGCCCGCATAAAATGGGAGGCGGCACAAAAATGGGAGGCGGCACAGCAAGCATC
>Ga0272440_1000374_pt1 | contig 37991 bp, 32 predicted proteins | sample SSMMMBAug17_FD_192440 | JGI IMG/M metagenome (GOLD analysis project Ga0272440, IMG submission 192440) | Marine sediment archaeal communities from Little Sippewissett salt marsh, Falmouth, MA, United States - SSM-MMB-Aug17 | ecosystem: Environmental > Aquatic > Marine > Wetlands > Sediment ...
CACATTAAATATATATGATTTCCTTTGCCACCTCTGTTCACAATACTTTTAGGTATGTGTTTATAATAAATAATAACAAGTTTAAACGATAAGAGTCAATAGATAATTGATAATAGGGCGTATGTAAAAGTTGGGGGAAGATATTTAATTAATGGGCCCCTTTTTTTAGAATCTATATATACGCCAGTTAATGTTTCAACTGCTGCATTAATTTTTCAATAATCTTTTTTTGCTCAGCTAACGCATTGTCTTTTTCAGCTAACGCATTGTCTTTTTCAGCCAGTATTTTTTTGTTTTCAGCTAAAGCCTCATTTTTTTCTTCAATTACTCGTTCTAATGATTGCAACTCTTCAATAATTTCATCTTCTGCTTCCATTCGCTGTTTTATTTCATGGTTTGCTGAAGCCATATGCAGACGTCTTATGATTGGTTTAAATTTTTCAGGGTAATCAGATTCATTTATTAATAGGATATGTTCATCTGACACAATAAAATTTTGATCAAATACGCCAAGCATCTGTTCCAATTCGTTTTGTTTGTTAGAGCTAAGTTCAGGAATTACGATCACATAACTATCATGCGTTAAACTTTCAATAAATGGTTCTTTGCCATGAAGAACCTTTCCTGATATTCCATCAGTATATTGACGTTTTACTTTAATAACTGGGCTATTCAAATATTCCAGTTCATGACCTAAAAAAAATACACTGTTAATATTGGAATAGCTCTTTTTTTGGGTTTCTTTTTACCATTTTCTTTTGAAGAATAAACATTTGAAGTTTTTTTATACTGATTCCCTAAATATCGCCTGAAACGCATGATATCTGTTGAATATTTCGCTTTTTGAATTTCAATAATGACCTGTTTAAAAGATTGGTCCGGCAGGCGAATTTTGGCAGAAAAATCCAATCGATAAACAGTTAATGACCGATTATCAATGGATATTGTATTTTCTTGTGGAGAGAATTCAAGGCTTTCAATTTCTTCATCAATGATTGTTGATAAAATGAGCTTTGCAATGTCAGGATCTTCCATTAAAAACTTAAAGACAACATCATATATTGGGTTGGCGATTGCGATTTCATTTTTCATAACGATTCCTCCTTTTGGGGTGCTTCAAAAGGAAATGATAAAAAATTATTGTTCAGATCAACGACACGCATCTTTCTTTCAAAAAAAAGTTCGTGTAAATTTTTGTTTTTATAAAGACATATTCGGAATTCTATAATATCATACCAATCACGCCTATTCAAATAAGTCAAGCATCATTAATGCATCTCCTATGTCAACCCAGCCATTGCTATTTATATCCATCGCATTCATATCTATTACAGTCATATTCAGTCCAGCCATTAATTGTAGCACACGAATTAAATTCGTAAGTTGACTATAATCATAGAAATCGTCATAAACAATTTTAAATTGTACATCGTCAAAATCTGTTGCAGCGTGAAGCATCGCATACCATGTTCCGATATCGGCATCATTGATGAAAATCCTTTCATCACTTCCAAGAATGTAAGGCCGATAATCATACATCCTGAATGTTGGAAAGGATCCATGACGAATATACAGATCACAATCGCCTGTTCCACCTGACATAATAAAGGACAAGTTATGTTGCTCTGATATGCTGATCTGATAATACTGTAAAGAACCCTGTTCACCAATTATTCTGACAGGCCTATTGGGCGCCATCACAATTGGTGATAACTGTTCAGTGCCCGATTGTATCACAGTTATCCATTGATCTGCCACACGAAAATTATTTGTTCGAATCGTTTTTTCTTCATTTGTTGGGACTGTATAGCTGACAGCCCCATTTCCTGAGCCCCTTCGGGTACTTTCATCTATTTCAAGCCATGTGCCATGCTTGATTGCAGTCCATGAACATCCTTCATTAACTTCAATATTTAATACGCCTGTTCCACCAGACGCGTCGATTGTTGTTTGCATTGGAGTGACTTGATAATCACAATTTAATGTAGAATATGTGGCTTTTAATGATACATTCTCCGAATTTTCGTATCCAATCAGTTTGATATACCATTTGCCTTCGTCTGGATTCTTAATGTAAATATTTTCATCATTTCCCCATGCATAACACTCGAATTCTGGTATTATAACTTCTGGAACGCGCCCAAAATTTGCATATAGTTCGGCATCGCCTGAACCATTCCAGGAATCAATCATCAGGTTTTTCTGATTGGCCGGGACATGAATGACAAAAAATAAAGCCTCATTTTGCAAAATCGATATACCTGTCACAGGTTGATTATCCAATAAGGTCACAATTTCCAAAGCGCTGTCTTGATTAATAAATATCAACGTATCTACAATTTTCACAGCACCTGATCTTTGCATATTGCTATCATTGGCTAAAACCTTAAATTCAATTGTACCACTTCCTGTAATGGGAGTATTTGTGGGAATTGTAATCCAATTATCCAGGGATGTCGCTTGCCATAGACAATTTTCACCGGTTATTACTTCGATTTGAACGGATGTTTCATCACTATCCACATTGAGTTCTGTCTGTGAAAATGAGTATGCGCATTGGGGATTTCGATACTCAGCCTGTATTGCAACATTGTCATATGAGGAATAACCATATAGCAAAACATAGTATTCGCCTGCCAGTGGAGACTGTATGTTAATGTTCTCATTATTGGCATAATCAACAGAGCTAAAATCATTATTGTCTTCATCCGGAATTTCATTTAATTTAATGTAAATATCACAGTCCCCTGTTCCTCCCCAGGTTTTCACCAGAAGTTCTTCTTGATCATCAGGTATAATAATTTTAAAATATTGATAACTGTTTTCAGATCCAGAGAGGTTGGATCGGGGGATTCCATTTTCCAAAATAATTACATCTGCATTCTGATTGCCTTTCTGAATAATTTCAATCGTATCATTGGCAGCATCTATCGTGCCCGTTCGTGGCAGAAGCGATGTATTTTCCAAAAGATCAAAACGAATTGTTACATTTCCCTGATAGACTTCCGCATAGTTAATAATATTGATCCATGATTGATTCGTGATGACATGCCAGCTACATAAATCATGCGTCGTTACCTGAAATGAACCTGATGAAGAATTAGGCTCAAATGTAAAGGATTTATCGGATAACGTATATTCACATTGAATGGACTGATAACTCACACCAAGAGTTATATTCTGAAATCGTTCATATGCGTAAAGCATAATAAACCAAGTACCAGTTGAAGGTTCGGGGATAAATATTTTTTCCTCATTGCCATAATCATCTGACGAATAATCATAAATATCTTCAGTGGGGACTTGATCGTAAGAAACAAATATATCACAATCGCCGGTTCCGCCATTTGTTGTAATCTGAAAAGAATAATGATCTGTTGGAATCTCGATTTTATAGTATAATCTTTCCCCCAAAAGAAGGGATATTTTTTTTAAAGTACTCGGATTTTCAAGCAGTGTAATGTCTGCAACATTAGCACCATCCTGAATAACAGTAACAGTTGTCCCATTGATAATGATACTTCCGGTACGTTTATTCATTAAAGGATTTTTTGCAACAGAATACTGAAACGTTCCACTCCCAGCAATCAAAGGTTCGATAGGATTGATCCAGGGAACAAGACTTTCAATGGACCATGGACAGGCAGACAACGATGCTGTAATGGTAATTTGTTTTACACCGCCTGCTGCTGGCACTGATTGTTTTAATGGAGAGATATCATAGGTACAGGGGGACCCCTGATCAATTGTAAGAATACGATTGGCGATATCGAGTTTACCGCTTCGGGGTTCCAGGCTAATATTTTCAGAGACTTGAAATCGAATCATCGCAGGACCAGTTCCTGATTTTTCACTGATAATGTTAATCCAGTTCACCTGTGATGATGCCTGCCATTCGCAATTTTCTTCAGTCACCAGGGCCACTGTCCGAATCTCACTTTCTGCGCCCACGCTTTGTTGATATGATGCCAGAGAATAATGACATCCTGAGTCACCCTCAGGGATAAAGGATAAACCAAATGGACTTTGAATTATGGGTGAATTATATGAATATTGAACACCGCTTAATGATGAACCTTGAATACCAACAGTTGCACTCTTTCCATAATCAATAAATTCATTGTTATATGCTGTATCTTTGTACTGAAAATCAATTTGACCATCTTCATATAAGATGGCCTGAAATGTTATTGTCGATGCGTTGGTATATTCATAATGAGCGGCCTCCTGCCATTGAATCACAAGCTTTTTACTTGTTTCATTCACATTGACCTTCCAAAAAATTGTTGCACCATCGTAGTCATCCCAAAAAGGGGCGATAAATGGGGCATCGAATGGTTCTGCTGTCGGCATTGTTTTATTTGTGGCCCAACTGATATCAAACATGTTATCTGTATTGTGAAAGAAAATAATACCATTATCATTGATATAAAATGAATGATAGGTATTGTTATGATATTGAAAAGAGAAGTTTTCTGGATTGATTTCAATAGATTTTTCATCATTGATTATTTCTTTTGTGCCTGATGTTTGAATATCTTCAAAGTCATAACCGGTCTCAGCAACAGTATAGCCGTGTTTGAAATCATCAGGGTCAAAAGCTTCCAGGCATTTGCAAAAATGGTAAAGATCAACAAAGTCCGAATCATCAAATGATAGCACCTGTTTTCTTGCGATATCAATCCATGATGATGACATAGAATCGCGAAAGTCTGTCAAAAATTCGTTCCATGATGTATCCTTTGCCAGATCTGTTAGCGCATAACTAGAATTGATATAGTCTCTTGGAAAATAAATAGACAGGCCGCCGGCTTCACGAAAAACATTGCCATTTTTACTGGCTATCACCGCATCATCAATACGCATCCGCAAGCTTTGCGATGCATTGTGGATGGCTTCCATATTGTCTTGCCATGAAGTCCGAATGCTTGTGGCGAAGGTGGACAGACTATTAATTAAAGGCGTCATTTTTGTCAAATCGATTGCAGATTGGGTTTCCCCCATATCATAAGATTGATAATACGTATCAACGATCCATTCACCCAGTTGTTTTGCTGACCATTGAGGATTTGATGCCAATCCCTGGCTGATAGTATTATAGGGCCAACCGGCAGCCGGTTCGGTTTCTTCAGACCCAACCATAACAGAAATACCCGCCTGTTTCAGCATGTACGCATTCTCTACCATGCCCATCAAACAGGCATCAAAGCCAACCAGGGCAGGTTTTACAGGAAGTGATACAAGTAAATTCTTGAGATCCAGCATGGAGATACTCGCATCATAGCCGGTGGTATCATCCCAGCAGATACTTTTGATTGGTGATTGTCGCCCGCGTTTGCGCTGCCATCCATCGCCATGATCCCAGAGTATCAACGCATATTGCTGCGCTGGATATTCTGCCATTGCCCATTGGATAAAATCTTTTAATGTATTGGCATCCCCCATATTGACTTCACCCATTTCTGACAGTGCATTTTGAGCTGTTGGAGTCATATCCTTTTGCACGTGAAAACGCTTACAGTCTGTCCAATCGCCATATGAACTTGTTTCACCATCAATCCGATCCATTTGAACCACATAATTGATATTTTCATTACTGCCGGTTGTGGCAATTTCAAGGAAATCATCAATTCCATCAGACTCAAGATTGTTATCTGCATCCATGTAGACCATTATTGTCCAAGTGGATGAGGCATACACATAGATGGGAACACATATGCTCATAAAGAGCGCACATAACCACAAGTTTACCGACTTTTTCATCACGTTCTCCTTTTATTTGTGGGCGGACAGATTCACCCTGATAATTGCCCTTTGCAATATCTGCTGTTGCTTTTAACGCACAGCAAATTGAATTCATTTTATTTGTTTACCGGCGTTGGCAAATTTTTTTTTTCAATTAATCTCTGAATATCTTCGAGACGAAACTGTTCCAGCAATCGGTAAGCTTTCCTGGTAAAAGAAGTACATTCGGGAAAATCAACCTTTATTTGTGTCAGTAATTTTTTTAATCGGGTTGTTTTGCCGCTTAGAACAAGCTTATTCATGGTTTTAATAGCGTCTATTGGCGGAAAGACAATAGGGGTCTGTTCTTCTTTGCTATCTTTCAAATCGGCTTTATTTGATTGGGTTTCACTGGTCCACGATAGTTTTAAATGTTCCTGTATCAGTTCCAAAAGTTCATTTACCTGAACAGGTTTGGTAATATAGTCGTCACACCCCGCCTTGAAACATTCCTGTTGGGTTTCATGGCTGATATTTGCTGATACAGCAATAATCGTTGTCTCTTTTAATGTGGGAATCAATCTGATTTTTCTTGTGGCTTCAATACCTTGCATCACAGGCATGACAAGATCCATCAGGATAAGATCCGGTACAAAGCTAAGCGCTTTTCTAATGGCTTCCCGCCCATTCACTGCCTCTTTAATTGCAAATCCAAGTGGTTCAAGAATATCACGAATAAAAAATCTGCTTTTTTCAATATCTTCAACTATAAGTACTTTTTTGACTGGTCCTTGATAACCAATAATATTATAATGACTCGTATGATCTTCACTTGTTGACACTACTTTTGTTTCAGGTAACTCCAATTGAAAAGAAAAAGTTGTCCCTTCCCCTTCCTTGCTTTTCACATGAATATCACTTCCCATCATTCGAATAATTGTTCTTGTAATAGACAATCCTAAGCCTGCACCTTCGCGCTGAATGCGTCCATCATATATTTGATGAAAGGGTAAAAAAATTTCTTCAATTTTATCATCAGGGATACCAATTCCAGAATCTTCGACTTCAAATGTAATGATGTCAGATTGCTTTTTTACACGAAATGAAATACGTCCTTCAATCGTATGTTTCACTGCATTGGAAAGCAAATTGAACAAAATTTGCCGCAAACGTTTTTCATCTGCATTAACGAATCTGGGGATATTGCTATCGGGTTGATAATTGAAGTTGAGTCCTTTATGAATTGATTTCATACGAAAAATACTGACAATACTGTTCAATAATAAATAAAAATCAAATGGTTTATTAAATATTAAGAACTTTTGAGATTCAATACTGGAAAAATCCAAAACATCATTGATCATTGTCAAAAGATGTTCGCCGCATTCGTGAATCGTTTCTATCGCATTGGATTGTTTGGGTAACATATTTGTATCGCGTTTCAAGATTTGAGTATACCCCAATATACCATTCAGTGGAGTTCTCAATTCATGGCTGACACTGGCAAGAAATTTATTTTTTGCCACGCTGGCAGATTCCGCCATTTTTCGGGCACGTTGAAGTTCTTTATCCGCTAGCATTCTTTCCAGACGATCAAGACCATGTTTTTCCGCGATTTCCAGACGAATTTTTAACAGTTCGAGATTAAAAGGCTTTTTGATGTAATCATCAGCTCCTGCATCAAGGGATTCACGAAGGCTATCTGGCTGGGTCATTCCAGTCGTGACTAACAAAACACTATATTTCCCTTTTGGAAGCGCCCGAATTTGCCTGCAACATTCCAGGCCATCCATTCCAGGTAATCCAATATCAATAAGGATCATAGAATAAAACGTTTCTTGATAGACTTCAATTGCTGCCTCTGCACTGGTAAATGTTTGAACCTGATTGCCTCTCGCAGCAATAATGTCTTTTAATGTATCAGAAAGTAATATATCGTCATCTATGACCATCACTTTCATGGCAAATCCTCATGAGTAATATCACCAAGCATACCGCTTCGGCGATGTTTGGGAAAAGTAAGCGATACTGTCGTTCCTTTTCCCATTTGACTTGTAACCCAAATCTTACCATTGAGATTTTTGATCAATTCTTTACAAATGATCAATCCAAGGCCAGCACCCTTTTCACCTGCTGTCCCATTTTCCTTAATAGTACTGTTTATTTTAAAGAGTTTCCGCTGATTTTCCTCACTGATACCTATTCCTGTGTCAACAATTTTTATCTCTTCATAATCACCCAGATTTTTTGATGAAATGGTGATGCTATCGCCAGAAAGACAATATTTTATAGCGTTTCCAATAATATGTTGAAAAATGGTATCCGCCATATTTTCATCAACAAAAACCAGTTCATTTTCAATAATATTATTATTAATAACAAGGCGTTTATCTTCAGCTTGCTGATTTAAAGGAATAATACTTCTTTCAACGATTCTGTTTAATGGAATAATATCAGGATCAGGTTCAACAGATCCACTTTGAATTTTGATCCATCCAAGCAGGTTTTCGATAATTCTTTGTGTGTATGACGCGGATCGTTGAATATTGACAGCAGTCTTAACAAATGTATCATTTAAAAGATTTTCCGCAGTGCGAACAATCCTTCCAGATAGGCCAAAAATAGAACCGATAGATCCAAACAAATCCTCTGAAAAGACAGAAAATATTTTTTCACGCGTTTCGATGGCAATTGTTAATTCCTGGTTGACTCTTGATAATTGAATATTGGTCTCAGTCAATTTTCTATTGGAGTCTGTTAATTTGTCATTGAGTTGGAACAACTCTTTTTTTTGTTGCTGAATAATCAGATGGGTATTGATTCTTGCCAGAACCTCTTCTTGTTGAAATGGCTTGGTAATATAGTCCACAGCCCCCATACGAAAGCCTTTAAGCTTTTTTTCAGTGTCAGACAATGCGGTCATAAATATAATTGGAATATCTTTGACTTCAGTATCTTCTTTTAATTGTTTGCATGTCTCAAAACCATCAAGACCAGGCATCATAATGTCTAACAGAATCAATTCCGGTTTGGCATGTTTCAGTTGCTGGATTGCTTGTTCTCCACTCGGAGCAACCATCGTTTCATAGCCAGATTCTTCAAGATAATCAATCAAAACCCGAAGATTGGTAGGGTTGTCATCAACAACCATGATGGTTGCGTTATCTGTTGTTTCCATGACGATCTCCTCTTTTTATGTATTCAGAGATGGCAACGTTGGCCATCTTTTTTAGATAGTTGCGCTTTCCTTTATTTTTTTCAAATAAAAACATATAGACAATATAAACAATACAATGATATAGTGTTAAGTAAGATAAATTGCAACCTAAAATTGTGAATTGTATATCGTGCGAATATTTTTATATTAATGGTATATTAAAAAATAAGTGTTCAAAACATCAAATTAGCGAAACAATGAAGGAAAACGCCATGCAAAAAAAAATCAAGATCGGCGCATTGATTTCAGGTAGTGGGACCAATCTCCAAGCCATAATTGATGCCTGCGAACAAAGAAAAATTGATGGTCAGATGGTGTTCGTGGGGTCTGACAATTCTAACGCTTTGGGGCTGGAACGTGCAAGCAAGCATCATATTCCACACTTTATAGTGGATTATACAACTATAATTAAACGCCACCAAAATGATCCATTGCCTGATGATTACAATCCCACAGACATTTATGAAAAGCAATGTATTTTTTCGAAAAACAACAAGGATAGGGTAAAGGTGATGCAATTGCTAAATAGCAGAATTCTGGCAGAGCGTGCCTTGCTGGATCAGATGGCATATTATGAATTTGATTTGCTTGTACTCGCCGGATTTATGCGCAATCTGACACCATATTTTATCGATTGCATAAATACAGATAGGGAACATCCGCGTATCATGAATATCCATCCTGCCCTCTTGCCAGCTTTTCCTGGAACTGATGGTTATGGCGATACCTTCAAATATGGCTGCAAAGTAGGCGGATGCACAGTTCATTTTATTGACTATGGTGAAGATTCAGGCCCAATCATTGGCCAAAAATGCTTTGCCATTACACCACAAGACACTGAAGACAGTATTCGAAAAAAAGGACTTGCTTTAGAATGGGAACTCTATCCAGAATGTATCCAACTGTTTGCTGAAAATCGACTAAAAATTCAGGTGAATCATTACAGAAAAATCAGTTTGTGGAAAAATCGCATAAATGTGATCATCAAATAATATTTTGTTCACCAAAAGGAGTTTCTGATCATGTCAAAAGATCTAAAACAAATGTACAAAACAGTGATGGATGATCATTTTCCATCACAACTCGAAGTCTCTTTTATTGAAGGCAATCAACGTCAAACACTATGCTACGAAAAAGTGACATGGACCATCGATAACGTAAAAAAAGGATTGCGTTATGGTGAAAATCCAGGGCAAGAGGCGGCCCTGTATCGTTTGATCAATGGAAACCTGATTCTTGCGGAAACCCGATGTATCCAGCCAGGAAACTATCTGGTTTCTGATATTGCGTTGTTGCAGTCAGGTAAGCATCCGGGCAAAACCAATCTTACTGATGCAGATAATGCCTTGAACATTTTAAGGTATTTCTCGGATACACCCACTGCTGTCATTGTAAAGCACAACAATCCTTGTGGCGTTGCAAAAGATAAACAATTACTGTCTGCCTATGAAAAAGCCTATGCAGCGGACAGGGTAGCTGCCTTTGGTGGATGTATTGCAGTGAATCGTTCGATTGATAAAGCAACCGCAGAAGCCATTTCCAGTCAATATGCCGAGGTCATTGTCGCACCTGATTTTGAGGATGGTGTTATGTCGATTCTTGAAAAAAAGAAAAACCTTCGGGTTATTCAAATTCAGAATATTGACCGATTACAAAACTATGTCGGTCAGCGAACATTGGATTTCAAGAGCCTGATTGATGGTGGTTTAATTGTTCAGTGGTCTTTTGTCCCCAAAACACTTTCACCAAAAGACTGCCAGTTAGCTAGTTGTGAATACAAAGAAAAAAAATATACAATTAATAGAACGCCCTCTCCTCAAGAATATGATGATATGATTTTTGGATGGTTAATTGAGAGCGGGGTGACGTCAAATTCTGTCATATTTGTTAAAGATGGTGTAACAGTTGGAATTGGGACAGGGGAGCAGGATCGCGTGGGCGTTGCTATCATTGCAGCAGACAAGGCTTATCGAAAACTGGCAGATCGTTATGCTTTTGAACAATTTCAAAAGACATATCCTGATCTGGATAAGGAACAGGCTGAAACCATTTCAAATCAGGTGAATACAGAAAAAGGGGGCCTGATCGGGGCATCAATGATCAGCGATGCCTTTTTCCCATTTCGTGATGGTGTGGATGTTGGCATTAAACAAGGAATTTCTGCTGTTATTCAGCCGGGTGGATCAAATAATGATTATCAGTCTATCGTTGCATGCAATGCGTCTAATGTTACAATGGTTTATACAGGACAACGATCTTTCAAGCATTGAAAATGATCATGGATGTATGAAGATAATTGGGTGCATGCCATAAAAATTCATGAATGAAATACAATAAAACTATAGAATCAAACAATTGAAGACGATACATACATATGATCATTTAATAAAAGAGGTGTATTATGATTATACAATCTTCAAACATCCAGATGAATGCCACACATTTCAAAAGTGAGGAACATACACAAATGGATATGTTTCGCACTTTTGGTGCGGGTAACAGGCTTCAGGCAATTAACTTTTTGCCTGATCAACCAGAAAGCCAGGATGAAGACCGAGTAGATCTTTCTGAAGATGCGAAAAGTTTACTGGAGGACATCCAGGAAAAGGTAAAAGAAGCAAAGCAGGGGAAAGATGACGAAGAACAGGGGGTAATGGACTTAAAAACGTTCATGGTAAAACAGATTGTTGAAGCTGTTTTGGGTAAGGAAGTTAAAGTGGTTAAATCGTCGGATCTTGACTCTGATACTCAGGAATTTTCAGGTGCCATTGATGCGGCATCACAGGAAGCGCCGCAGGGTGAACCTGTCTCAGAAACTATCCATCATGAAACACATTATGAACAGGAAGTTTTATCTTTTAACGCCCAGGGTAAAGTTTTGACCCAAGATGGCCAGGAAATTGCTTTTGATCTTCAATTGAACATGTCGAGAGAATATTATTCTGAATCAACTATCGTCTTGCGTGAAGGCGGACGTCCAATTGACCCATTGGTCATTAATTTTTCTGGCGCTGCTGCAAATTTGACCTCACAAAAATTTGCTTTTGACCTTGATGCAGATGGTACGACTGAAGATATCTCATTTGTTGCACCGGGCAGTGGATTCCTTGTTTTTGATAAAAACAGAGACAATGTTGTCCAGGATGGTTCAGAACTTTTTGGGCCAACGACTGGCAATGGATTTGCAGAACTGGCGCAATATGATGATGACCAGAATGGCTGGATCGACGAAAATGATACCATATACGATGATTTATCTGTCTGGACAAAAAATCAGGCCGGAGATGACAGTCTTCTCAGTTTAAAGGAAGCTGATGTCGGAGCAATTTACCTGGCTGCTGCGCAAACATTTTTCGATTATAAAGATTTGGCATTGAATACCCATGGCCATCTGAATCAGTCTGGTGTGTATTTAACTGACACTGGTCAGGCCAAACTCATTCAACAGCTGGATCTTGTTGCTTAAAATATGGCAAACCTTATTTTTGACAGTTTAGGAACTGGAAACGATCCTTTTTTAACCTATGCCACAAAATCAAAAATCAGTGAGGATTGTTACGATAAATATGTCTGTATTGATGATCATCGTTACGACCTTGACTGGATACGTGTTTTTTGCATTTTTATTTTGTTTATATTCAATACAGCCATGATTTTTGTTTTGTGGCCATTTCATATCAAAAATAACACATCAAACATATTATTGTCCCTTTTGAACATTTTTATTGGCATCTGGTATATGCCAATCATGTTTTTTGTTGCTGGCGCATCCGCCTGGTTTTCCCTTATGTTTCGTGATGTTATGGAATTTATAACAGAAAGATTTTACCGGTTGATCATCCCACTGGTCATGGGTACATTAATAGTCATTCCGCCCCAGGTATATTATGAACGTATGCATGAAAAAGTTTTGTATAACAGCTTTTGGGAATTCTACCCTTATTTTTTTCAAGGAATTTATCCTGAAGGAAATTTTTCCTGGCATCATTTATGGTTTATTGCCTATTTGTTTGTTATTTCATTCATATCCATTCCTTTTACCCGCATTATTGATACCAGAAGAAGCTCCCCCTGGATTTGCCAGTTGGCCATATTTTCTAATCGCCCTGGTGGAATTCTATTATTTGGTTTGCCCATGGCACTTTCTGAAGCTTTGTTGCGGCCCTATTTCCCACAAGGAATAAAAGATATCATTCATGATTGGGCCAACGTCTCTTTTTATTTAATTTGTTTTATCTATGGCTATCTGATGATTTCAGATATTCGATTTGGTACCGCAATGAATCGTCACAGACGAATCGCAATGATTTTGGGGTCAATTTTTACAATTGTGATCAGTTATTATTCTATTGCAAGGACCCATCTGGTTTCCCATTCCTATACCATGTTTTTTCATTTTTTATGTGGATTCAATATCTGGTTTTGGATGATTACAATATTGGCTTATGTCAAAGAAAGCTTTTCTCATGAAAGCCCCTTATTGACATATTTAAATAAGGCGGCCCTCCCATTTTTTATCATGCACCAGACCATTATTATTATTTTGGGATATTATGTTATTGCGATGGATATTTCTGTTTTTGCAAAATTCTGGTTGATTCTTATGGGATCATTATTGATTTCATTTGCTATTTATGAAGGGTTGATCCAGCGGTTTACATTTTTGAATATTATTTTTGGAATAAAAAACGATTGACAAATTATCTATCTTATTTGTTTATCTGATAAGCGGTAAAAATATTTCTACTGTATCCAGTTCGATGAATTTGACAGGGGACAATATGTTTAAATATTTGAATGACAAACGTTTTAAACTGTTTAAAGCGATAATGATGAGTTTACAAAAAAATGATTGATCAATTGTCAATAAACCATATGAATGAACTCAAATATGCAAAAAGCATATTAGAGGATCCAGGTCTTCCTGCTAAAATTGTGAACGCATTTGGAGTGCCCATTGAAAAAGGATTTGAATACCTTCCGGATAGATGGGAAGAAAAAATCGGCTACTTATCAGAAAGCGCCTTAAGATCTGGTTTGAGAATCGCCATCCATACCTTGAATGCGAATGAAACATCAATGCAAAAAAAATCATCAGATACATTTCATAAATTATGTGTGGCCGCATCAGGCAGTCTGGGGGGAGCATTGGGTTTATCGACATTGGCCCTTGAACTACCAGTAACAACCACATTGATGTTACGTTCCATTGCTGATATCGCAAGGTCTGAGGGCGAAAATCTTGATGATATTGAGTCACGATTGGCCTGTCTTGAAGTATTTGCATTGGGTGGTAACAAAGAAACAGATGACTGTACTGAAACAGGTTATTATATGATTCGCACCGCTTTATCCAATGCGGTCTTGAATGCCTCTCGCTACATTGCTCAGAGTAGCATTATTGACGATACAGCGCCTACCTTATTAAGGCTGCTTACAAATATCGCATCTCGATTTGGTATTGTGGTATCCGAAAAAATGGCAGCGACCGCTTTACCCATTATTGGTGCGGCGGGGGGTGCGTTAATTAATATTTTGTTCATGAATCATTTTCAGGATATGGCGCGGGGACATTTTATTGTAAGGCGTTTAGAGCGAATGTATGGCAAAGATGTTGTAAAAAATATTTATGAATCATTAGCAATACCAATGCAAAAAGATTGTTAGACTTTTTCAGATGACAAATTCGTATTGTTTATGTTATGTTGAAAATAAAAACTATCCCAAAATATTTTATTGAATTATTTCATTTCAAATCCAAAAGGCATAAGGAGAAAAAAAATGAATCCGCTTAAATGTATTATTGTAATGGTGTTCATGTTATGCATGATCCTGACCCCATTATCTTGGGCAAAACAACCTGTTATTAAAATTGGATTTAATATCCCAATGACCGGAGATATTCCAAAAGTAGGTGAAGGCTCAATGTATGCGGCAAAGATGCTTGTTGAGGAAATAAATGAAAGTGGCGGCCTTCTCGTTGGCAAAAAAAAATATTTGTTAAAATTTATTTTTGAAGATAATGAAGCCAAAGCAGAATCCGCCACTGCTGTGGCACTTAAATTGATCACTCAGGATCGTGTATTGGGGATTATAGGTCCTCAGGCGAGTAAACAGGCAATCCCTGCTGGCGAGATATGCGATTCATACGAAACCCCAATGATATCGCCCTGGTCAACCAATCCACAAACCACAGAAAATCGGCCCTATGTTTTTCGAGGATGTTTTTTAGACCCTTTTCAGGGACCGGTTGCGGCCAATTTTGTAACCAATGAGTTTCATGCAAAAAAGGCAGCCGTCTTATATGATATTGCAAGCGATTATCCCAAAGGCCTGGCCGAGTTTTTTAAAAGGGCTTTTGAAAAAATACATGGCAAAGGCTCAGTTGTTGCTTTTGAAACATTTACAACCAAGGATCGTGATTTCAGCGCGCAACTGACCAATATTATTCGTTCTGGTGCCGATGTATTATTTACGCCGCAATATTATGATGAAGTTCCCTTAATTGTGAAACAGGCCCATGAATTGGGCTGGAAAAAACCGATTATGGGCAGTGACAGTTGGGGCTCTGCCGAATTGATGAATTTATGCGGCGACGACTGCAAAGGTCTTTTTTTCAGCTCCCATTACGCGGCTGCGGGTGCCGGCGGAAAAACCTTGCGATTCATTAATAAATATCGGGCGAAATATGGCTATACACCTGATGATGTTGCCGCATTAACCTGGGATTCAACACGATTGATGATTCAAGCAATATTAAATACCAAAGGATTGACTGGTAATAATCGAACAGATAGAAAGGCCATCAAAAATCAATTGGCAAAAATTGAAAACTTTAATGGCATCACCGGAAGAATGTCTTTTACCCCTCAGGGGGATCCCATAAAATGTGCTGTTGTGGTTAAAATAAGTGATAAGGGCACATTTGAATTCTTTATGTCTGTTTGTCCTTAATGCACATAGAGGTCAATCTTGGAAATTTTGATTCAGAATACTTTAAATGCACTTCAATGGGGAAGTTTTTACGCATTGATTGCCTTAGGGTATACACTGGTCTATGGTGTATTGCTGCTGATCAATTTCGCGCATGGTGATATTTTTATGGTTGGCGCGTATGTGGGATTTTTCTTTGCGGTTTTATTCACAGGAAATAGTATTATCCAATTGCCATTTTCAATTCCTCTATGGCTTGTATTTATCCTGACAGTTGTATTATCAATGATTGTCACATCTTTTGTTGGTGTTACTTTAGAACGAGTGGCGTATAGACCTTTACGAAGAAAAGGGGCAAACCGCCTATACGTTGTGATAACAGCATTAATGTGCGGCCTGATATTGGAAAATGGTAACCTTGCATTTTTTGGTGCCAGTCGTCGGTTATTTCCTGAATTGATTGACAAAACCATATATACTTTTGGTTCAATCAGTATCAGCAATATTAAAATTATGGTTATTCTTACTGCAATCACAGCCTTTATTTTTCTGGAATTGATTATTCGAAAAACTCGCATAGGAATGGCCATGCGCGCAATATCGTATGATCGTGTGGCTGTTCCATTAATGGGAATTCCCATTGATGGTGTCATTGTTTTTACCTTTGTTCTGGGGTCATCAATGGCTGCGCTTGCAGGTGTCCTTTTTGTCACTGCATATCCGGTTTTGGAACCCTATATGGGAGCGATTATTGGCTGGAAAGCATTTATTGCAGCAGTTGTTGGGGGCATTGGAGAAATAAGGGGCGCATTTGTTGGGGGATTTTTACTTGGGTTTATCGAAATTTTCGTGGCCGCTTTTTTTCCTTCGACCTTAAGAGATTTAATTGCCTTTTCCCTGCTATTAATTTTATTGAGCTTTAAACCAACTGGTTTATTTGGTGTATCCCGATCAACAAAAATTTAATGATATGACGCAGAATTTATACAAATATCGATATTGGATCGTATATGCATTGTTTTCACTGAGTATTGTTTTCAGTGTGCAACAGGAATGGATAAACGCCTATATTCAATTGGTTATGATGTATATCGGCATTAATATCATTTTATCCAGTTCATTGAATATTGTAAATGGTTACATGGGAGAATTCAGTTGTGGCCATGCGGGATTTGTTGCAGTCGGCGCATATGTAACATCTGTTTTAAATGTCTGGCTTTTTGTATCAGATCGTGTATTTGGGCCCTCAGTTTTTAGTGGAAACTATGCCTTGTTTTGTTTTCCAATCACCTTATTACTGGGCGGACTGGCAGCCTCATTTGTTGGACTTTTGGTCGCCATTCCGTCGTTTAATACACGCGGTGATTATCTGGCCATTATTACACTAGCAGTTAACTACATTGTGAAAAGCGCCATTGAAAATATCCAAATTATTGGCGGCGCTAGAGGTTTCATGGGCATGCGAAAAGTTGTCAATGCCATGCATGACCTGTGGGATATTCCCTGGATGATGATTTTTACGCTTTTTTTTACAGGTCTCACAGTCTGGATTATCTGGCGATTTGTATCATCAACGTATGGCAAGGGAATTATTGCGGTTCGTGAAGATGAAATTGCCGCTGAAATCATGAGTGTGAATACCCAACGTATGAAAGTGACAGCCTTTATGTTGTCATCAGGTTTAGCAGGCGTTGCCGGAGGACTTTTTGCACATGTTTTGGGATATATCAATCCAGGCTCATTTACCATTATGAAATCCACTGAAGTCATGGTGATGGTCTATCTGGGCGGTATGGGATCATTAAGTGGTTCTGTTCTCAGTGCAATCCTGTTTACCATTTTGCTGGAATTACTTCGTCCCTTGCAGGTAATCAAATGGGTGGTCATTCCATTAATGCTTATTTTGCTGATGATGTTTCGTCCGGAAGGTATCATGGGGGATCGTGAATTAAAGGATATCTTTAGAAAAAAAAGTTAGTGTCAATCTTATGTCATTTTTACAAATTAATAATCTTACCCAATGTTTTGGTGGTCTTACAGCAGTAAAGAATTTTTCATTCGATTTGCCCAAAGGCATTTTACCGGGATTGATTGGCCCCAATGGTGCAGGCAAAACAACCATATTTAATGTTGTGTGTGGATTCTATCGACCGACATCCGGAAACATCCAGTTTGCAGATCAGTCCATTACTGGAAAACGACCCCATGCCATAACCCACAAGGGTATTGCCCGAACCTTTCAAAACATCCGACTCTGGTCTAAAATGAGTGTTTTAGACAACCTGTGCATTTCTCAACATGCCAATTTAGGCTATGGTTTATGGGATGCCATATTCAGAACGCGTCGTTTTCACACACAGGAACGTCAGGTCCGACAAACAGCATTGCATTTACTGGAAAAATTAAACCTTCAGGATTATGTAAATGAATATCCAAACAGTTTGCCCTATGGCATACAACGTCGTGTGGAAATAGCCAGAGCGCTGGCAGCACATCCGAAATTGCTTCTGCTGGATGAACCGGCTGCTGGAATGAATTCTTCTGAAGTCGAGGATTTGATTTCTCTTATTGCCTGGATTCGGAAAGAATTTGATATCACAATCTGGTTGATTGAGCATGATATGCGAGTGGTTATGAACGTTTGTGAGCGCATTATTGTATTGGATTTTGGAGAAGTGATCGCTGATGGCAGTCCCAAGGAAATACAAAATAATCCCAAAGTGATCAAAGCCTATCTGGGAAATATTGATGAATAAGTTAGAAATTACCAATCTTGTTGCAGCCTATGGTGCAATTGAAGCCCTTCATGGCATTTCCTTATACGTTGAAAAAGGAGAAATTGTGGCACTATTGGGTGCCAATGGGGCAGGTAAATCATCAACGTTGATGAGTATTATGCGATTGGCGCCACCTGAAGCACCTGTTGTTCAAAGCGGCGATATACGCTATGGCAACAAGAGCCTGCTCAATATACCGGCCCATCGCATTGTATCTGAATATGGAATCGCTCTGGTTCCAGAAGGTCGTCGGATATTTGGCAACCTTACAGTGCTTGAAAATCTTGTTATTGCGACCTATGCAAGAAAAGACAATCAAAAAGTTTTAGCGGATTACGATGCTGTATTTGCCCTGTTTCCCATATTAAAAGATCGAAAAAATCAACGTGCTGATACCTTGAGTGGGGGAGAGCAGCAAATGCTGGCAATGGGACGCGCATTTATGTGCGGGGCAAATTTTATTTTACTTGATGAACCATCAATGGGGCTGGCACCTCTATTAATGCAGGAATTGTTTAAAGCCTTGAAGCATTTAAATGAAAATGGCGTGACCCTTTTTGTTGTAGAACAAAATGCCAGCATCGCACTGAAATATGCACATCGGGCGTATATTATGGAGACAGGACAAATTGTTTTAGAAGGCAAAGGGCATGAATTACTGAATAATCCTGATGTAAAAAAAGCTTATGTTGGAACATGATTTGTTCAATGCGTGAAAATGATATCGATTGTGTCAAAAAAATGGATCAACAGTCTTCACTATTCTGGCCACGGCAATATTATTTAAAATCATTAAAATCTAAGAATTTTTTCGCATTTCTGGCACAAAAGGACAGCCAATGTGTTGGAAATATCATGTTTCGCCTGATCAATACAAATGTGAATATAGATAAAATTGTTGTAAAAAAAGAATTTCGCTACCAGGGAATTGGCACAAAGCTGCTTGAAAAAGCAATTGGTATTGGCAAAAGTAAAAATGCAAATCAGGTATTCCTCACTGTATCAGATGGCAATATTTATGCGATTGATTTTTATACCAAACATGGTTTTGTAATTGAATCCATTCAATGGTTTCATTATTTTGATTTTGATCATGGTGTAAAAATGTATCGCACTATTTAATTGATTGAAAAAAATATTTGATAGTTTTTGATAATTTTTCTTGCATATTTTAATAAATAATGTTTAAAGTCTCTGATTATTCTAAAGCATCGAAAATTTCAATGTTTTGAGTTTTTTCGTTGCAGGCCCCTTCCTGAAAACTGTTTTTTTGATATCAATGATCAAAAGAATCAATATTAGGAAATCTCGGGGGGTGGAGTTAATTTTTGGGTATCAAACTAAGTGGCGTTATTGTAATAGTTGGAAATTATGGATGCGGAAAAACAGAAGTTTCTGTTAATTTAGCCGTTTACCACAAACGTTCTGGAATTCAGGTAAAAATTGGTGACCTGGATTTAGTGAATCCATATTTCCGAACACGCGAAGCAAAACAAGCACTTTCCTATCTGGGTATTGATGTCATACTTCCGCCAAATCAATTTCTTCAGGCAGACCTGCCGATTCTTACACCTGAAATTTATGGCATGATTCAATGTCCTGGCGAACTGTCAATTTTGGATGTTGGCGGTGATCGCGTAGGCGCAACTGTTTTATCGGCATTGGCGCATGCTTTTTCAAATCAAGATGTCTATATGTTTCAGGTGATCAATCCTTTTCGTCCATTTTCCAATACAATCAATGGTTGTTTAACCATTAAAGAACAAATTGAAACAGCATCACGATTGACTGTTTGTGGATTAATTGGCAATGCCAATTTAATTGATGAAACAACACCGGATATCATTTACGATGGCTATTCATTCGTGAGCAGATTGTCCAGAGAAAGCGGATTGCCCTTAAAATTTATTTCAGCGCCGGTTGAAATGATGTCAGACATTGATAATAAAAGTTTTAACTGCCCTGTTTTACCCATTGAACGACAATTGGTGCCCCCCTGGAAAAAAGCCAATGTTTTGGGGCCAAAAAATTTTGTTTTGCACGAATGAAATGTTTGAAGTTTAACTCAGGAAATCAAGATTGATCATGCATTTTCTGAGAAAGGTTAAGTGAATGAATTATCTATATCAAATCGATTCGGATCGCTGCAAAGGATGTGGCCTGTGCGTGGCCGTCTGCCCTAAAAAAGTGCTGGGATTATCTCAAACAAACAATTCTAAGGGCTATTTTCCGGCGTATCGTATGAATGAATCAGCGTGTGTTTTATGTGGTACTTGTTGCATTATGTGTCCTGATGTTGCAATCACCATCACACCTGTTGAAAATTAATCAAGCCGATTCAATATTGCTTGTTTGAAGGAATTAATTATGGCGAAAATATTAATGAAAGGCAATGAAGCCATTGGGGAAGCTGCTATTCGTGCGGGATGCTTAAATTATTTTGGCTATCCCATTACACCACAAAGTGAAATTGCTGAATACCTTTCCCGACGCATGCCTGAAGTCAATGGTATGTTTTTACAGGCTGAAAGTGAAGTGGCCGCATCATATATGATTTTTGGTGCTGCAGCCGCCGGCGCGCGTGTATTTACAACATCATCAAGTCCAGGCATAAGCCTCATGAGTGAGGGGATCAGCTATGTTGCTGCCGCACAATGCCCGGCGGTATATGTCAATATCATGCGAGGCGGTCCGGGGCTGGGTGGCATTTTACCCTCTCAAGGAGATTATTTTCAAGCCACGAAAGGTGGCGGGCATGGGGATTATCATTTATTGGTCATGGCGCCCAACAGTGTTCAAGAGTCTGTTGAAATGGTGATGAAAGCCTTTCCCCTGGCTGAAAAATATCGCAATCCAGTCATTATCCTGGGCGATGGCTTGATTGGCCAGATGATGGAACCAGTGGAATTTCCAGATCACTTGGTATCTGAACCGACAAATAAAGATGCCTGGGCCACCAATGGTATGGCAACACGTAATTCTGACAAACGAAATCTGATAAGATCTCTCTTTTTAGTCGGAAACAGTCTTGAAGACAACAACCGGTGTCTGAAAGCCAAATATGATCAAATGAAAAAAGATGAGATCATGTATGCCACATATAACACTGAAACAGATTATGAAGCCTTGATTGTCAGTTATGGCACCATGAGCCGTGTATGTCGAACAGCTATCGAGCTGCTTAAAAAGGAGGGCATTGAAGTGGGAATGATTCGTCCACAGACGCTGTTTCCCTATCCTGATGATGCTGTTCAAAAAGCCGCGTGGAAACCTTCATGCAAAGTGGTCACAAGCATGGAATTGAGTATGGGGCAAATGGTTGAAGATGTCGAACGTGTGGTGCATGGCAAACGACCGGTTACCTGGTTTGGTGTTGCAGGGGGAATCGTACCGGCTCCGGAAGAGATTGTGGATGAAATGAAACGTGTCTTAAAGACGCACAAAGCTTAAGGAACAATCATGGCAAAAGAATTTCAAAAACCAAAATCGATGTCAGATGCCCAAACCCATTATTGTCCTGGATGTACGCATGGTGTGATTCATCGCTTAATTGCTGAAACAATTGATGAACTCGGAATCCAGGGACGAACAGTAGGGATTGCTCCGGTGGGCTGTGCTGTGCTTGCCTATCATTACTTTGACTGTGATTTTCAGGAAGCTGCGCATGGTCGGGCACCCGCAATGGCAACTGGAATAAAACGTGTCAGACCCGATTTAATGGTGTTTACATATCAGGGTGATGGCGATCTGGCCAGTATTGGTATGGGTGAAATCATTCATGCTGCGAATCGGGGCGAAAAGTTTACAACCATATTTGTCAACAACACTGTTTATGGTATGACAGGCGGCCAGATGGCCCCCACGACCATGCCCAATCAAAGAACGACAACCAGCCCATATGGTCGGGATATTGAAAATACTGGCATGCCGGTCAAAGTGGCCGAATTGATTGCATCATTGCAAACACCGGCATATGTTACACGCCAGGCAGTCATTAAACCCAAATATATCAGAAAAGCGAAAAAAGCCATTCATAAAGCATTTGAATATCAAATGGCGGGCACTTGTTTTTCACTGGTTGAACTTATCAGCACCTGTCCAACAAATTGGGGAAAAACGCCCCTTGAAGCAATCCATTGGGCAGAATCAGATTTATTGCCTTATTACCAATTGGGCGACTATAAAACACCTGAAGGAGATTGATCATGCAACTGGATATGATGTTTACAGGATTTGGCGGACAGGGAATTTTGATGATGGGTAAAATCATTGCACTGGCTGCGCTGGAAGAAGAAAAAGAAGTGGCATGGATCCCTTCATATGGGCCTGAAATGAGAGGAGGCACTGCATATTGTACAGTGGTCATTGGTGATTCGCCCATTGGGTCGCCGATTATTCAAAATCCCATGTATCTTGTGGCCATGAATCAACCCTCTATGGAAAAATTTGGCCAGCTGGTCAAACCCAATGGCCTGATATTGAAAAATACTTCTCTGGTGCCAATCAGCAGTCAGCGAACAGATCTTGATGAATTTGAAATTGCTGCCAATTCAATTGCCAATGAGTTGGGTACTGTTAAAGTTGCAAATGTTGTGGCCCTGGGTGCCTTTATTCAGAAAACAGGTATCTTTTCATTTGATTTGATTCAGGATATTCTCAGAAAGGAATTATCCAAAAAACCGGCATTATTGGATATTAATATTAAAGCCATTGAACGTGGAAAAGAGAGTGTTTCTTGAATAATAAACCTGTAATAACCATTGATGGCCCTGCTGGTGCAGGCAAAACAACTGTCAGCCAACGCATTGCAAATGTCTACCAGTATATCTGGATAGATACAGGCGCCCTGTATCGTGGCGTCGCATTGGTTTCAAAACAAAAAGGGATTGATGTCAGTAATGATAAAGGTTTGGATCATTTGTGCCATTCCTTGCATCTTCATTTTGTTAGAAAGGGAGATCAGCTTCATTTATTTAATCATGATCAGGATATCTCCAAAGACATCAGGATGCCAGAAATAAGTCTTCTGGCATCCACAATCTCAGCGAATTCGCTGGTGCGACAATATCTGCTTGATGTGCAACGTCATTTGGGCAAACAGGGTGGCGCTGTTTTCGAAGGACGAGATATGGGGACTGTTGTTTTTCCTGATGCAGATATTAAATTCTTTCTCAATGCCGATCATTCAGTGCGGGCAAAAAGACGCTATGCAGAATGTTGTGCAAAAGGAATTGAAACAAGCCTTGAAACAATGTCACATGAAATGAAACAACGCGATACACAGGATCAAAACAGAAAAATTGCCCCCTTAATTCCAGCATCTGACGCCATTCTGATTGATTGCAGCAAAATGGACATTGATCAGGTTGTTCAGCGGATGTGCATAGAAATCGATAAAAAATTACAAGGACAATACGCATGAAAAAGTTATTTGAAGTCAAACAAGTACAAAATGAATTACCATACGAAGTCTGGTCACAGGATGAGCCTTTAACAGAAATATATGCGGATGGCACTGAAGGCCTGATGATTCATGATGGTGTGGCCAAATTCAATTTGTATACATCAATTATTGAACGTGATGGGACAGATCAGGAATCCATGATAAAAAAAATAATTACCCAACGTGTCGTGATGCCGCTGCCAAAATTTTTTGAATTAATGAACCGGGGCGTACACGTACAAAACATGATAAAACAACAACAAGGACAGCAGCCATTTTCCAATGTAAAGCCAACACTTCAATAAAACTGTATGTTTTTTAATAAGGGATCAAATTAAACGAGGCCTTGATCATCGTTTCGGCCATTTTCTTGCTCTTGCTCTTAATTATCTTCATCCAAAATAAATAGAGCAAGAGTAAAAAAACGGCCTTGATCATCATTTCGGCCACAATGTAGGGGCGAACCTTGTGTTCGCCCTCGAACAATTGTTCGCAAACGTTTTTAGTTCGAGGGCGAACATAAGGTTCGCCCCTACATTGGGTTCACCGCAACGTTTCCATTTGGCCGAAACGATGATCAAGGCCAAAAAAACCATGTGACCAAAACGATGATCAAGGCCTATAAATATATTATAATTCTTGTTTTTTTTTCAAAATTACATTATAAATTAAAGTTTACCACATCAGGATGTGGACCAAAAAAAAGTGTAAGGGGGATTCATAATTTTTATGAAAGACGAAGGGATTAAAACAAATTCCAAGGAAGAAGTCATCTCTGATTCCTTGGAACAGGACGAATCCAATACCAATGATGATTCGGTGTTGGATGACGATGACTCCAATATGTCAATGGAAGATGATGAAAATCTAATTGGCATGTATGAAGAGAGTTGTAAAAGATTTGAAGAAGGCGAAGTTGTCTCTGGAAAAATTGTTCAAATCGACAAAGATGTTGTATTGATTGACATAGGCTATAAGTCTGAAGGACAGGTACCCATTGAAGAATTTGTTGATGACAAAAATCAGATCACAGCAAATATTGGTGATACTGTTGATGTGATGGTCGAATTTTGGGATGATGAAGAAGAAGCTGTTCGGCTTTCCAAAGAAAAGGCTGCTCAAATAAAAGTTTGGGAAGAAATTAAAACAGCTTATGAGGGGAATCAAACCATTGAAGGTATTGTTGTATCGCGTGTAAAGGGTGGATTTTCTGTTGATGTTGGCATTAAAGCCTTTTTACCCGGCTCACAGGCCGATCTGAGACCCCTTCGCAACCTTGACGAGTTGGTCAACCAGACATTAACGTTTAAAGTATTGAAATTTAACCGAAAACGAAGTAACATTGTTCTGTCACGTCGTGCAGTGCTTGAAGAAGAACGTCAGGCCAGGCGGACAGCAACCCTGTCAAATATCCATGAGGGCAAAATTGTTGAAGGTGTCATTAAAAATATCACTGAATATGGTGTTTTTGTGGATCTTGGCGGAATTGATGGATTGCTGCATATTACAGACATATCATGGGGACGTGTCAAGCATCCATCAGAACTGTTCACTGTCGGACAATCCATCAAAGTTAAAATTCTTGGTCTTGATCTGGATCGCGAACGTGTTTCCCTGGGCATGAAACAACTGACTGAAGACCCTTGGATTCACGCTGAAGAACGTTTCAAGATCGGTACGAAAGTGTCAGGAAAAATTGTCAGCCTGACAGATTATGGTGCATTTGTTGAGCTTGATGAAGGTGTCGAGGGATTAATCCATGTGTCTGAAATGTCCTGGACCCGCAAAATTAGGCATCCTGCTCATTTTGTTTCTGTTGGTGAAGAAGTTGATACAGTTGTCTTGGATATCAGTCCTGATAATCGACGGATATCTTTGGGAATGAAACAGGCCATCCCCAATCCCTGGGATGTCATTGGGGATAAATATCCGGTGGGGACAACCATTGAAGGTCGCATTAAAAATATTACAGATTTTGGTTTGTTTATCGGTATTGATGAAGGAATCGACGGCCTTGTTCATATATCCGACATTTCCTGGACCAAACGAATTAAACATCCTTCAGAAATTTTCAAGAAAGGCCAAAAAGTACAGGCAATCGTGCTGGATATTGATAAAGGCAATGAACGATTTTCATTGGGAATCAAACAGTTGCATCCCGATCCCTGGGAAACTGTTGGCGAACGATATCAAGTTGGTACGCAGGTCAAGGGTGTCGTGACAAATGTAACAGACTTTGGTGTATTTTTGGAACTGGAAGAAGGCATTGAAGGTCTCGTGCATGTATCTGAAATCAGTAAAGAAAAAATTAAAACACCTGTGGGACAGTATGAAGTGAGTGATGAAATCCAGGCAATGGTTGTCAATATCAATGGCAAGGAACGTCGCATTGGATTATCGATTAAACGATTATTAATGCAGGACGAGCACAGTATATTGTCAGATTATGTAAAAAATGCCAATCGACCAACATCAACGTTTGGCGAGCTGCTTGGAAAAAATCTGAAAGATCAACTTGAAAGAGAACAGGCTGAAAACCTGAATAGTGAATCCGCTGAAGTTATTCCTGATGTACCGGGTGAACAGGCGGAATCAGTCGAACAGGCGGATTCTACTAATGATCAGGCGGAATCAGTCGAACAGGCGGATTCCACTAATGATCAGGCGGAATCTGTCGAGCAGGCGGATACAGGCGAACAGGCGGAATCATCAACTGAAAAGGATGAGACAGATAATGCCACTGAAAGCAAAGTTGATGAAACCTCATCTGAAGAAACCCCAAAGATGGCTGAGGCTGCTTAGCTGAAACTCAGGTGTGATGGCATGTTTTCAAGACGGCATCCATATTTATTTTTTATTCTGATAAATACATCGGTGTTGTGTGGCACACTGATCATGATAACATTCATGGTGACAGTCAGTGTGACCACACTAGACGATGGCGATAAAGTGGGCATCATAGAAATTGAAGGAATGATTACTGATGCCCTTCCAATTATAGAAGATCTGAAATATTTTCGTAAGAATGATCAGGTCAAAGCCATACTTGTTCGAATTAACTCACCTGGTGGTGGTGTCGCACCCTCCCAGGAAATATATCGTGAGATCATAAAATCGAAAAATGATAAACCCATTATTGTTTCAATGGGGACTGTTGCGGCATCAGGCGGCTATTATATTGCATCAGCAGCCAATGGGATTATTGCAAATACCGGTACAATCACAGGCAGTATCGGTGTGATAATGGGTTTTACCAATTTTGAAGCTCTTTTTCAAAAAATTGGTCTTCAAACATCAGTGATAAAAAGCGGCGAATTTAAAGACATGGGATCGCCTACACGTCAAATGACCCCTGAAGAACAAGCTTTTCTCAAATCGTTTGTTACAGAGATCCATGAACAATTCATCCATGATGTATCCCAGGGACGCGACATGACCATTGAAGAAATCAGATCTATTGCAGATGGCCGAATTCTAACCGGTGATCAGGCCAAAAAATTCGGATTGATTGATCGCATTGGTAATTATGACGATGCTGTTCAATGGGCTGGAAGGCTTGGCGGCATTCAAGGTGAAATATCCATAATGTACCCCCCCAAACCCCCTCTTGGGATTCTTGAAGAATTCATTCATAATGAAATTCATTCATGGATTTCAAAAATTTCTGCAAATAAAAATAATCTATCCATTGACTATTTGTGTCCTTATTCAGATTAAATTTGTTCATTCTAAGGAATGCTCGAAAAATAAGTTCCCCATTTGAAAAAATGGGCCTTGATCATCGTTTCGGCCAAATGGGAACGTTGCGGTGAACCCAATGTAGGGGCGAACCTTGTGTTCGCCCTCGAACTAAAAACGTTTGCGAACAATTGTTCGAGGGCGAACATAAGGTTCGCCCCTACATTGTGGCCGAAATGATGATCAAGGCCAAAAAATGTTCATCGGGGTTTTTGTTATGTAGAGACGTAGCATGCTACGTCTCTACGTGCCAAAGGATTATATGTTAAAGATAAAAGGGGAAATTATTTTTCGAGCATTCCTAACCCAAATTTATTTTGAATTAAAGAACATGTGGGACCTCCAAAGCAAAACAAAAGATTTGGACGCCAGTCGATTAAAACGAACATTAATTATACAAAATGAGGAACTTACTTTCAGAGCTTTATTATGAAAGTCTTTTAAACATCAAATGATAACACCTGAAATGATGAACGAAGAACGGGGCGTCCCGGTTATAAATATGGCAAAAAATCAGGTTTTTGATAACCCATTGTTATCAATTTAGAACGGCCGGGTAAGGGTGTGTCTTTGCTTAAAAGCCCGATGGATTTCGGATTAATAACAATTCGTGTTTCATTTCGAAGATGTCTGATAAATCCGATTAATAAGAATGGTGCTTCATTTAATATAAATTTTCTCGATAATTGTCTAAAACTCAATTGTCTGGCACGTTGCGGAATTGAATCAATAAATATTTGCGGTGTGCCATCCTCGGTAGTTAATAGATTTTCAAAAATATTGGTTACACCAGGCGTGATACAACTGGATGCAATCAATTTTTCCGAGATTTCCCCCAGACAAATAATTTCATTAATTTCTGATTGCTCAATATGTGGTCGATTCATTGATGACAAGAGTTCCATCACTGTATGCACTTGGGGATTGGCACGTTCAATGGCAATGGCATTGAGTGACGATGGCGCATCTGCCAGCTTTCCATGTTTGGGATCTGCCAGTATTATTGCTGATCTGGCACTACTGATTTGCGCTTTTCTTAGAACAGTTTCATCTGTAGGACGACCATAAATGACGAGAAATCGCGACGTCCCAGATATGATTGGGTGCCAGTTGGGATTCATCTGCCATAATTTTGAATCCTGAACAATTAATACAACATCAAGTGGTGCCTGTACCGTGCTATTTTGAAGTTCTTCTACAATGGTTTTGACTTTTTCATTGCAATTACAGATAACCACATGACCATTTAATGTCTTAAAAGAATTCGTCCCTTCCATAAATCATCCTGATTAACTCGTGCAAATGATGGAAACTCATATGCAATGAGAATTAAATTGTCTTTTTTTCCAAGAAGTACCCCTGGTGACGATAAGCCATCCTCATCTGAAACCGGATTAAGCTTAAAATTGGATGCTGGAAACTGATTGGGAGATCGGTCGATTCCAACCAGAATCATGGGTTCATCATCCAGATCCAGGAAAAATAATTGTGCCTGTTTTAAGGTTTTTCCAATCAGTTCACCAGGAACGGGTATTAAATAAAACTCACTGGAATCATCAGTGTAGGTCATCAAAGACGTATAAATTTCTGTTACACCTGGATTCATTACAGCCTGACCAATTAAGCGTTCACCAAACTCCCTGGCTTCAATATAATTCACACCTGCCAGATGTGATGCATACCGAAGGCTGTCCTGTGTCTGAAGTTCGATAGTCATATGCACATCAGGATTAAACGACAGGGCTGCAATCGCTTTCATCAATGAACGATTGTCTTTTTCAAGGGCATTTTCTTTTTCATCCCGGTCTGATGACAAAATAATGACTCTTGACGCATGATCAATCCAGGCCTGTTCGAGAATGGATCGTCTTAATGGATCTCCAAACAAAGCCGATACCTTTTTGTATTGTTTCGGATTGGCTATTTTAATATTGTTGCCCCGCTGACTGACAATTACAATTTGATTCCTGCCCTTTATGGCCGCATTGATTTGTTTGATCACATTAAATAAATGTGAATTGAATGAAATAATTACTATATGATGATGCAATCGGCTGGATGGCGCTTTTAACTGAATTTTACCAGAACGATTCATTTGTTTGACCAGGATGGATACCAATTCTGCTGTCACCAAACCGGCAAAACAAATACCAATCAATAGAAAAAATGAAACCTCAATACGACCAAGCAATGACAAAGGCTCTTTATCCTCAATACCGGATACCAACACAATAATGATATGCCAGTAAGCTTGCCAATAATTTGCATAAGGGCCTGTATTTCCAACCAATCTTGTTTCTGTAAAATACAACAGATTTGACCCCAAAACCCAAAAGACAAGGGTCACTAAAAAAAGTAATCGCATTTGTCTCAGATGATAATGATGTGTTAATGCGCTGGACCAGTTTCTAATGCCAATATATGCGCGATAAAAAAAGATGCGATAGCGAATAAATTTTAATAATCGAAACAAACGTAGTAAGCGCAATCCCCTAAAAAATGGTAAGAAAATATAGTCTGCATGGATCACCAGCAATGTGGGCATTATGGCCAGAAAATCAATAATTGCAAATAATGAAAAGGGATAAGTAATTGGATTGACCGCTACGATCCATCGCATGAGATATTCAAAGCAAAACAAAACTGTAAAACCAAGTTCCAGTTGCCAAAAAATTGCATCATATTCCGGAAAATAATATCCCAGCGGTATAAGCAAGCAAGAGGTTAGAATACAGATAATAATAATAATATCTACTATCAGACTGCCCGGCGTGGATCGAAATCTGCCATCATAGGGTTCGAGAAGTTCGTATATGCTGTCTTTAAGGCTGTGTTTTTTTAGTATTTGGTTTGAATCCATTTTAAATAGTTTTCCCGACAAATTGTTTCTGTAGAAGCAAGTCGCTGAAAAGCAGAAATAAAATCCACTTCTCCCACTGTAAATACCCCATGACCATAAACAATAACAGATTCACTCTTATGAAAGGCTTGTGGTAATGTATGAACCAGGCCATATGGACCACATCCCACCTCACCCGGAATGATTGGTATCCCATTTATTGTTCGTTCTCCCGAGCAATGGGTATGACAATGATTTTTATTATTACAGTTTTTTCGATCCTTACAAAACATAGACATTACAACACTAAACTTGGGATGTCCATGCAAAATTGCCCTGAATTGATTTTTTAAGACAATTTGTTTATGTGCAGAAAATTCACTTGATGCTGTTATCGCTGTACACGATGAACCATCAAGAGGGCAGGGATCAATGCATCCAGCAAGTTCATCCAAAGAACTTGCTGTCTGGCTGATATACAACATATCATTCAACAGATATGAAACATTGCCAAAATAAGAATCAACAAGTCCATAATAAACTGTATAATAACCCGCTTCTCTAATCGCATCATATACATCATCCTGGGTTTGAAATGGCCCCTTTTTTAAATCAGGTAAATCTGATGGCAACCCATTAGAATCATTTATTAATTCATATATCGTATCTAATTCATTGGTTGATAATTTTTTTTCGAAGGCACGTTGAATTTTTTCAGAAAAAAATGCGACAAAACATGCAAAACATACTGAACTATAAACAACAAAAGCTTGTTCGGGTGTTAAGGCGCCACTTGCAATAACACCCATTTGTGGAATGATTACCGCCTTTCGATGAGAAAGCGCTTTAACAATTTTTTTGCAATCCCATTGTCTTATGATCGGTAGTTCATGTAAAAAAGTTCTACTTTCTGTATCTTGCGGACAAATGGACTGTCTGGCATTTGCTGATAATTCATTAATTATGGGGGCATAAGGTAAATCAGGCTGTGCAAAAATTAGCGCGTTTACTGGTAAATGCGTCAGAATATATTCACAATCTGCCTGAAGTTCATGAGATTGATTCCAGATGCAGGTATCATCCAATGCACCAATCAATGCACTTCCAGGGGCCACAAGCCCTGTTTGATAAAGCTTTGTTTCGTATTTATGGATGAGGTCAATCATCATTCACGTTATCAATAAATTCCAAAAGTTTGTCCCGAATCATATCCATCTGTTTTGTGATTTGGTCGTAGCCAATCTCATCAAAGATGGGGGTTAACAGATCAATTATTTCGAGAATCTCTTCCGGGCCTTTTTCATTAATGCAATGTGATATAAATGCCATCAGATTTGGCAATTCCATTACTGTCCTTTGAAGACAATAAGATTTATCGTCAGAAAAGCGATTGTTCATTAAATGAATAAACGATTCTATGCTTCGCGCCCATTTTCTTTTCAAGTTCGGAAGTTTATTCTTTGGAAGTCGCGTTTTAAGATATGATATCAGTCCCGGATAAAGAATGAGTTGGTCTCTAGATTCCCAGGCAAGATCGTGGTAAATAAGTTCCTCCTTTAATGAAAGAAAGGGTTTTTCTGACAAATCATCCATTTCTTGCGCGACATTGTCCAACCATTCATTATCAGATATATCAAAATCATTGAATGCCCCATATTCTTCTTCCATTTCATTCAAATCTTCAGGATTTAATGACGCAAGTAAATTACCAAGGATCGAAGAAACTTCACTGGTCATTTGCGTAAAGACCATTTTGCTGACACTATTATGGAAGACAGCCAGACTATCAATGTATTGATTTATTTTTTTGGGCAATCTTTGAAGGATTAATTCGAAACTGGCAGCGAATGCGCATTCACATGGATCAGGATAATGTTTTGAAAGCTTATGCATCAGGATGGAAATTTTTCTAATGGTTAATTGAATGCCCCGCCGATGAATTGTCGGTGCCAGATTTTTTAAGCATAAGGGATGAGAATAAACTAACTGAACTAATCTTTCGATATCATCCTCCGGACGTCCATCAGGCGCGTGTTTCAGAGGATATTCACCCGCTTTCATGCATGCATGGATCAATTGAATGGCTGCGTTTTTGTCTAAAGGGTCCAGATGAAACACATTAGTGGGGTCATTAAAAGGTTTTCCGAATTCTTCTCGTGTTGTAAATAGTATTTTTGTATTTGGAATTTCAAGAAACCTGACAAATAAACTTTTTATATTGAAAATGACTTGCATGTCATTTGCGATCAGGTAATCAATTTCGTTGGGGCAGGTATGTTCCATATTGTCACATATCAAAAACGTTCGGTTTTCAAAAAACTTATTCAAGACTGTGGCAGTGTAATCTTTCCATTCATCAATTTGAGATTCTTGATCTGTCAGCACCTGATCTCCAATTTGGTGCAATAAAGATGTAGCAGTAGAATAATAGCTCATTTTTACATATACAATTTGATCAACACGTGAAGTTATGAGAAACCAGCGTGCCATTTCCACTGCCAGAGCTGTTTTTCCCGCACCGCCTTTGGCTTGAATGACAGCCCAGTTATCATTATTCAAAAGACGTTCAATATATAATAATTCCTGAGAGCGATTCACAAATTCTTGTGCCGGTGGATCGGGTAAATCGGATACTTCTTCATCTGCATATAATTCAAATTCAATATCATCCCTTTGATGAAATAATTGGGGATCGTCTCTTTGAATTAATGCGGGAACAAACCAGTCAAGAATATCCAAAACGCGATCATGAAAAACTTCTGTTGAAAATAGTTTTAATTCAATGGCTCTTTGACCGGAGCTCATGGCCTGTGAAATTCGATTTCCCTGAATCAAGGATTGATAAAAATATGTGAAAAATTGCGTTGTTGTTTCAGGCATCAGTTGATAAGGTAATGTGATTACAGAGGACACACCATTTTGAAGCATATCACTGATTATTTGAGACATATCGGTGGCAGGATGTTGGCATGTACCAAGTATAACCAGTGGAATTTTGAAAGACTTCATACAGGTTGCCAGTTGATTGGTATCGATAATGACAGAATTTCGTCTTTGTGTATCAGGAAGTATTTCATGATGTTCAAAACAGAACCCTTTCAGACCACTTTCTGGATCATTATCCCAATGTCCATCAAAATGAACGACATGATAGGGCTGGCCTGATTGTTTTGCGGCATCCAGTGTCAGTTCCAGCTCTAAAAATGTTGGTGGATTCAATAGATGAATTGACACATGACTTCCAAAGGAATGAACGGCTCGAAACAAGGGCTTTGCCATTGAACGATGATCTGTTTCAATCAGTCTGATATCATCCTCGGGCCGGGGATTGATCAATAAAATTCGCAAGGGGGACTCAGATTGAATATCCCTATCATCCTTATTGATAAAGGGAAACTGAGATCGAATAAGTACATGAGGTATGCTGTGCTCCGAAAAAAATTGATTCCCATCATTCATCAAATACCAGGGCTGGAATAAAACAATCTTTAATGCACGATAATTTTCGCATGATGACTGGTCGAAACGCACAGTGAAAATGTTTTGATTTTTTTTTGATTGCGTCCAATCACGTAATATATCATTACAATGGTCTGGAAAAACGTCATTAAATAAGACCTCCCCCCATTTCAGCAGCTGTTTTTCTATATCTATCGCTTTTCTTTGATAGGTATTGGATGGCCATATATGGTATTGATTTAAATACCACTGAACGTCATCTTGTTCAATGGGACATGAAAAAAACAGATGATAGGGCGATGTTTTAATCGACTGATTTTCACCTGATTTGTTATAAATCATTTCAAGTTCAGCCATTGCTGAAATAATTTCTTTTTCCTTAATGTTTAATTCAGTCAAATGTAATATCAGTTCAATGGTTTTCCGCTCAGTGTCATTGGTTTCACTGCTTTGTTGTTGGGTCATAAGTGTCCTCTTTTTTAATAGCGCATGTAAATTAATATATTAATATTGAACAAGATTGATTTTCCAATTTTGAAGAACAGGAGTGACACATATTACAGTTGGAAAAACAAAAAAAGATCAATAAGGGGGATATGGCCAAAGCACGCTTTCGCCATCTATTTCTTATTTTTTTACACGTTCTACATAGTTACCTGTGCGTGTATCAATGCGAATGATTTCGCCTTCTTCGATAAATGGTGGCACCTGAAGTGTATAACCTGAATCGACTGTTGCGGGTTTGGTGCTTCCAGAAGCTGTATCTCCTTTGACCCAGGGGTCAGATTGGACAACAGCCATTTCCACAAAGTTTGGCAATGTGACACCAATGGGTCGATCCTGAAAAAATAAAACATGACATTTCATATTTTCTTTTAAAAAATGAACCCCATCTTCAAGTTGTTCCTCAGTTAAAAATTCCTGTTCATATGTACTTGTATTCATGAAACAATATCTGGTTTTTTCTGAATACAAATATTCCATCTCATGTTCTTCAAGATTGGCTTCGTTAAATTTATCTCCCGAACGATAGGTTCGATCAAACTGGTTTCCAGTAACCATATTTTTTAGCTTACAACGATAAAGCGCCTGCCCTTTTCCAGGTTTTGAGAATTCAAATTGAACGATGACATAAGGTTCATTATCAATCTCAATTTTGAGGCCTTTTCGTAAATCAGAAGCTTCATACATAAAAAAAATTCTCCTTATAAGAAATAAAACGTTTCGGTTTATTTTAATTCATATTAATAGCATCATTTATGAAATATTTCAAAATTTTTTTCAATCAATCAATATTCGGCATATTTTTTTACACAACTCGTGAATAATAGCTTCGAAATTGATTGGCCGGCACATCAGTCAGCGCCTAGTCACTTAGTTGTGGGTGATTATCTACAGATATATTGGGGGCATCATGATGATATGTAAACTGTTTGTTTTTGGGAGCGTGTTGAAATAAACTGAGAATATCTACCCCTTTTTTGAGACATATTTTTTTAGTATGCACGATAAAGGCCTTGAAAAACAATATATCATTTGTGCGTTTAGCCTGAAAATGCCCCACGCTAATCGAACAAAATTTCCACTGCTTTTTTACTACCATTTATACTGCTTAAATTCTATCACATTTAATTAATAGCCTAAAATAATACATTAAATATATAAAATATATAATTGTTGTTACAAAATTCATTTGATAGTAAAAAACGCGAAATTCTTGATTTTCTTATGTTCGAATAGCTTGGGATTTTTTTCTTGATTTTGTTCGAATAGCATGGTAATATTTTATCTATGATACTATCAAATTAAATTAGAAGAATATTTTTGATTAACAACAACTAATTCACAAAACGTGTATCAAAAATCCAAAAACTTATCAACAGTTATTTCACGCAAAATAATAATAAATACAATATTTATTTGACTTGCTGCATTTAATATGTGATTTAGTCATTGGTTAAGTTAGGTAGAGTGAGATAGGAAGGAAGCGCCTAAATTTTCGCTACAAATTGGTAATAGGGGATTTGGTAGGATATGGCCTCAAATATTTTCTATAAAGACGGGTCTCGATTTGTCTGTATATTACGAATGTTTTCAGATGGTTAAAATCTTCATGTCAGGAGTTCTGAAATTCGAGAAAAATTAGGTTTGACAGCAACAGTTGAGGAAGAACAAGAAGAGCCAGTAAAAAAATGTAAGAAATGTGGTAAGGAAAAATGCGAACAGTGGCATTTATATTTCCAGGAAAGGTGATAAAAATATGTGACAAGAATGTAGAAAAAATCAAAGTTATTCCCAGATGGCTAGACATAATTTCGACCCTAGATCCAGAGACAACCATGGATGAAATATATGATTTCCTGCCTGATTGGCTATGAGCACTGATTCAATCGGTTGACTGAGCCACCCAAATTTTAAAATTTGAGTTTTTGAAATTGCCAAAGCACAGGATACGTGCGTCCAAAAATAGCCCACATTAATTAGTGTCAAAATAAAAAAATTCCGAAAAATTTTCAAAGATCAATCTGATTTTAGAAATTTGAGCAAAAATTCTAAAATTTTTGCTCAAATTTCTAAAATTGAGATCTTCCTAATTCCTAAAAAAAATACTTTTTTAGGGAGAGCGTCAGCGTCAGCGTCAGAGCGTCAGAGCGTCAGCGTCATTTTTTTTGAATGCGTAGAAAAAGCGATGAATGTAGGAATAGAAGCCAAAAAAATCGAGATTGGCTATATTTCAATATTGCAGCCATTCTCAGCAGATATGTGGCACACACCGCATATTCATCTTGTCATTCCTGGAATCGGATTAGTAAAAGGAAAAATTCAAGAATTTCCAAGCAAGGAGTATTTACCAACAAGCCTTGAAATTTTGAAACGAGAATTCCGCGATGAATTCATAAAAAAACTGGAAGAATTATATTTAGGAAAAAGAAAAGGCAAGGATCCCAACGCTGAACCTGAAAAGATCAATTGGCCAAATGAATTAAAAGAATTAGCCAATGATAGCGAAAAATTTGAAGAATGGTTAGAAGAATTAAAAAATGAAAAATGGGATGTATATATCGGAGAAGGAACAAGAGTTGATTCAAAAGAGTTAATCTATTACGTAGCGCAACGTCTGCCAATATCAGATGAACAAATAATTGGAGCCAACCTGAACAAGGTTGTATTTCATAATACAAGAAACCAAAGAAGGGAACTGACATTAGATGAATTTGTTAGACGAATGTCATGCTTAGAAATGCCAAGTGGATACCATCGAATTCGAAATTATGGATTTTTAAGCAATTCAGTAAAAAACCAACAATTGGAAGAAATTCGAGAAAAATTAGGTTTGACTGCAACAGTTGAGGAAGAACAAGAAGAGCCAGTAAAAAAATGTAAGAAATGTGGTAAGGGAAAAATGCGAACAGTGGCATTTATATTTCCAGGAAAGGTGATAAGAATATGTGACAAGAATGTAGAAAAAATCGGCATCCTTCATTATTCAGTTAACACTTTTATCAAATCTTAATGTTCTTTGAAAATTTTTTATTATAAATTTTTTTAAAAAAAGGTGTAAGAATTTTTGCTTTTTCGTGTCTATATATTATAGAGGCCTATTTTTTTTAAAGATCAAAATATTGCAACAATTTCAAACTAATTAATGGGGGGTACAATGATTAGTCAAGACAATAAAGCATCTCTGTAAATTGATGATTCCAAAAATGAAAAAACTAACGAACGAAAAAAAATTTTCGTCGCCCTGACCTGGATGTTATGACCCGGCTAACAATAGCCTTTACAGCTATCATCGCAATGGCCGAAAATCAAAGAGGAACAATTACAAGACTTGCCAAAGAGTACTTTATATCCCGTACC
>Ga0272440_1000375_pt1 | contig 37894 bp, 24 predicted proteins | sample SSMMMBAug17_FD_192440 | JGI IMG/M metagenome (GOLD analysis project Ga0272440, IMG submission 192440) | Marine sediment archaeal communities from Little Sippewissett salt marsh, Falmouth, MA, United States - SSM-MMB-Aug17 | ecosystem: Environmental > Aquatic > Marine > Wetlands > Sediment ...
AGAACGATTATCTGTTCTAATTTATTGGAAATATCAACCATATAATGCTTTTCAGGAATACAAGTTCCTGTTATATTGAATTTTTTTGGCACAATAGGCTCCTATTGATTATTCAATGGTATCAATATATGTTAAATGACAAATATACAACAGTATACCATAAAAATATAATTTTGTAATATGATTATTGCAGGAACGAGGTTTCCTTTTAAAATCGGATTGAATTGTGAATTAATGGCATGGATTGACGAAGGGTTTTTTGATGCTTCTTCGGCTGAGGCAGCTAAATATGTGGACTAGCATATCAATCATGGCAGCGATCAGGCAGCGGATTATGTTCGGGTAATAACCATTCAATCAATCGGCCGTGCAAAACAATGTTTTGCTTTACTTCACATTGTTTTGCACGGCCGATTATTTCCGCGTTAGGATAAAATGCAAAAAACAAATATAACTGAAGAACTTATCGCATCGTGTGGAATGAATTGTGCCATTTGCAGTCGATATCTTTCATATGTAAATGATTTAAAACGAAGTCAATGCATCGGTTGCCGGTCAAGAAGAACGAAATGCTCATATCTTTTTGAAAAATGCACAGGAATAAATAATGATAAAAATGGAGACTTCACATATTGTCATGAATGCAATCAATATCCTTGCAAGCAGATAAATCGAATGGATGATAGATACAGAAAAAACTACAATATGAGCGTAAAAGATAATTTGGATCATATTGATAAATATGGAGTCAAAAATTTTATTGAAGAGCAATACAAGAAATATAGATGCAAGAAATGCGGTGGTTTGATATCAATTCACAACAGGAAATGTTTTAAATGCGATAAAATAACAAAATTGATGGAAAAGCATTCTTAACTCATGTAAAAATACAATAATAAAATCCTAACCAGTCGTTTCATCGGACTCCGCTAACCGCTCCGCCGCTAAGCGGTCATAAGTTTTCGGGTAGAACAAAGTTCGTCTTTAATTGTAAATCACAACCCAATCAACTCCTGCAATACCATCAAGACATCCTTCAAATCCACATTTAGATCACCATTCACATCACAATCAAAATAATACGCATGGGCGCCCATGCCCCAAATTTTTCGTTTTTTGCCGGTAATATCGTCATTAAAAGGCAATTGGTCATCATCAAATAGCTTTGCGCCTTTATTGATTATTATTGCATCGGGTTTCAACCGAAAATCTCTTTGAGAAACATCCTTGAATTGATTTTCAGCAAACAAACCAGTCAGGCCATTTGACAAATTAAATCCGCCATTATCTGCGGTATTGTCTGATGATGCATTGTTTGTGCTTTGATCATTAAAATGATTGGCAAAATCATAACCCGATGTTGAATCAAATACCGCATTGTTTTTAATGAGCCCACCACCTGAGTTGATCCCCTGGTTGCATTGATAAATGGTATTATTGTACACAACAAATCGCGCATTTGCTTTGATTGCATAACTGTCAAAATCATAGATAATGGTGTTCCAGATTTGATAGCCTGCTTCTGGATCAAAGGAAGCAATGGCCTGCGTATTTAGACCATTTCCAGTGCTTTTAATAATGCAATTGCTGATCTGAATCAAATTGTTTTCCGGGCTGATATAATTGCTCGTAATGCCACGTGTACTTTTGCAGCCATTTGGATTGATGAAAATCTGGAGCCCATCTATATGAACAAAATCATCCCTGATATAGATCGGTGCCTGATAATCTGCGGTTGCAGTAATTTCCAATCGATAGGCAGAATCATCCCAAACACCTTTATGACGTGCACCACCTTTGGTTTGAATGATAATTTTATGATCTCTATTCGTTGTCCAGCCATCAATGACAAGTGGATTGGTGTCTGGATCTGAAAAATTTCCCTGAATGGTGATCATTGCACTTTGTTTCAGACAAACGAGATCGCCCTGGTCACAGGACTGAAAATCGATACCGCCAAAATCATTTTCCCAATCTTTTAATGATGAATAACACTTTGCCATGCCGGTGCAATCTTGCTGAAGGATGGATATGAATGGTTGATCATCGGTTTTTGAATAGACAATCACCTCATTTGTTTCTGTTAATTTTTCTCCCTGAGCATTTGTCACACATAAGCTGACTGTATAGTTACCTGGCGTCATATAACTGTAACTGGGGTTTTGATTAGTGGCATCAATCTGGCCATCACTATCAAAATCCCATGCCCAGTGACTGATAGTTCCTGTGGATGTATCACTAAAAGTCACAGATAATGGCGCTGCGCCTTGCCTGGTTGACATTTCAAAGCTGATATCAAATGGCGCAGGCGCTGATAAATAAGCCATTGCATGATGCAGTCGAATAAAATACATGGCGGTTTCTTTATTCCAGGGATTGTTATCTCCGATGGATTCAATGGTTTGCGCCATATATGAAAGACCATCCCTGCCAAAATTGGTTTGCTTTGCATTGTGGGTCATTTTTCCAGCTCGCAGGATTTGGGTGAGAATCGGTGATTTGCCGGTAGACCACAGACAGGCATCACTGTTGCCATCAATGTCTGTCAATGATACCAGGTGACCGCCAATCCTGTTGCCCTCAAATTGCACTGTATCTCTGTTGTTCCAGGACCCGGACCAGGTACCATCGGCATTTCTTGAACATCCACTCTGACCCAAGCAAAATTCTCTGAAATCATCTTTAGATACAAATTGCATATACGTATTGGCAAGACCTGAAAACACACGAGAAATGCTGACATTCTCTGGTCCCGGAACGATATCGCCCCATTCATCATAAAGCAGATAGAGATTTTGCATAAAATACAATGAAACCATCCAATGCTGAGAGGAAATAAAGCCTGATTCAATATTTTTGTCATTGGATAAAAAGGAGTATTCATTGCCTGTGTCGTCTTTGAGCAAGGCAAGGCTTCGAGAAAATGCATGATTAAACATGTGCTTAAAATCTTCCAGATAGGCAGCATCATAGGCATGCCCCAAAAAATGAAAGATAGATGCACTCTGCATGGCTACACGTCCCACATAGCTGACCCAATCTGCGCCACCGATCAGTGGGTCATTCAGTTCCTGATATTTCCAGTCGGTTCCAGGCTCACGTGTGTATATTTTCTTCTTGGATTGCCCGGCCAGTTTGAGTATATCGATGACTTCCATGTCACCGGTCAGGTAATAATAGGTGAACAGATTGTCAAAATAGGAATGGGATGAATTAAAATCAGATCGATATTCCTGATAACCAGCAGGCGCCCATCCCATATAACTGCTTGATGGATTTTTTGTGTCATCGGGCTGGAAAATCTGAGTGTGAAGCATTCGACGTGCGCCCATAAATGACAGATCGTATAAATGATCAGGATTGCCTTCCATGAGAAATTGATACACCACATTTTTCCAGGCCCCATGATAATCAGTAAAAGTGCCATTGGAATAGATTTTGTCCCAATGGGTTTTATCGCTGCCAATTTCACTGTATCCATTTAATTTGGCATAACGCACCAATCCGCCCCATGTCATCAGACCTTGAAATTTTTCTTGCACCAGGAATGTGCGCGTTGTTTGAGTTATTGCGATCAGTTCCTGGTAATACTGCTGTATTTCAGGCGGTGTTTGATCATCCGGAATATAGGGAATTTCTTGAAAAACGCCTGATTTAACGCAATAATCATTGGGCGGAAAAGCAAATAACCGGTGATTTAATGGCGCAAAATTTTGGGATAAAGCGGTCTCATATGAACTTCCAGATGGCAAGGCTGAAACCCCCATTCGTGCCCATGTGCCCTGGTAATCTGCAAAATATTGACTGCTGGCCATTACCTTAATTCGGATACTGCCATCAGCATGGCTTTCAATGGATTGTGGCTCAAAATACTGCATATGATCAATACAAACTGCAATATCTCCCTGTTGAGAACGATTAATCATCATGGGATGCGTGGCAAAAGGAATACTTTTTTGTTGCGATCCATGTTGAACGACTGACACATGGGGATGTGAAAAGATTGCCCTTTTTTGCTGAATCACTGAAGCTTTTTCTGTTGAGACCAACTGGCCGCTAAAAAATGTGGATGGATCCGCATAAACATCAGTTGATTCATAGGCTGTCATTTGTGGCAGATCTAAATAAACCTGCTCAATGGTAATGGGATCGCCATTGTAATATCCGCCATTTGAACCGGCCCAGTAAAACTTATGAGAAATAACAGCAGTGGGTGAACCAGCAAAAAATTCATATCGAATTTTATAGGACAATGGTTGAGCGCTTGTGCTGCCAATTGGGTCATTGGTGTAATCTCCGGCCAGCTTGATGACCAGATAATGATCATTATGACGTTCAATGGTAACATCAGTTGGTGGTGCAGCATGTGCTAGGTCTTGGCCCTGTATTTGGGAATGGCTTCCCAGATGATCCGACGATCTTATAATGGAATCACTATCACCTGATATATCTGAAAAAAATGCCAGTCGATCTTTGGGGATCACAAAGTTTGAAACACCTGTACTCACATGATAGGCATGATGGGTTTCATTGACAGAAATAGTGGTTTCAGAGGGCTTGGGCTGGCCGGATGTCAGGTAGTAAATGCGGCTTTCATTGGCCGGAACAGTGGCTGGAAAAGTCACCAACAACCATTGAATGGGACATGAACTGTCTTCTTTGCCCCCCGCCCATCGGCTGAGGACCTCAAAACTGGCCGGAACTTTGTTTTTGTCAGAATCCGCAATTGAAAGGTTGTCGATCTCGGTCAGTTGATCGGATCGGGCAATGGGAATGCCATTGCAAACCATTTCATGGGTTCGATCAATGCCCAGGGTTTCTTTGATCACCAAAGGTGTGATAATTTCATCTGGCTCATGGACAGCTTCAATATCCAGATAATTGAGCATGGTGTATTCATCAAAAATTCCCATTTGCATGGTTAATTTGTTGTCTGTAATTTCAATCTCGTGGGTTCGGACAATGTAGGGATCGGCAGCCTCGTCATTCACAAAAGAAACGCCCTCAATATCAATTTTATTATGGGCATAGTCTCGACCTTGCCAACCAACAGAAACTGTGACCTGGTATTTTCCATTGGGTAAATCAAATTCAAAGGTTTTCTGACGCCCCCAGTCATCGTATAAAATACTTTGTTGGCGCGGATCTGAACCATTGCTGAGATACTGGTACATCACATGCTGCATATCGCCAAACCAACCATAGCCATTGGTTTCATTGTATTCGCTCCATCCGATTTTCATGTAAGTTTTTTGATCAATGATAAAAGGGTCATCCAAAGGCGCACCATCTGGATCCTGAAAATTAATATAATAATTGCCGGGCGCTCCCAGGGTCCTGGGATGTTGATGGGGTGGAGATATATCTGGAATTGCCTGGATTTCATTGCCATTTTTTAAACCGATTTGCCATCGCAAATTATACATAAATTGATCATCTCGGGTGTAGCTGGTCAGACCTGAAATGATTTTGTCCACTTGTGAATCCGCCGCATGCACCTGATCCACTTGCGGTTGGCTGTTTTGATTCAATACAAACAGATATTCATAATCCTCCAGGCTATCTCGCATCAGCTCAAGACGAATGGATGGCACCAAATGATGCCCATTTGAACCATACGCAATGGCTTCGTTGGTTTCCGATGGTGGATACATCATAAACCAATCGCCATTATGATTGTCAGTCATGGGGTCAGTCCAGGGATTTTTTGACCAGTTGTTCAGGGAATAATAGGCAATACCGCGAATTCTGTATTTCCAGAGAAACCATCCGGTTAATTTGCTTTCAATCCCCGGATGATCCAGCGTAACTGGATTAAAAAATGGCGGTCGGGTGCCATGTAAAAAGTAAATCCAGGTGTCTTCATTGTAGTTTCGGGCACGCTCATGGGACACCTCTGGATTGTAGTTGTTTAAGACCGGCAGCCAGATATCAATTTTGGCATCTGGAAATTGGGGATGATTATAGATTTCTGCCTTAGGTTCTTCAGACAGCATGAGCTTTAATTCAGGTGCAGCACGTTTCAATTCTTGAGAATACCAGGCCACAGCATCGTAGTCAGCCTGATCCTGAGGTTCATTGGCAAAATAATAATACCCTTTATCCAGATACTGCAAATCTTTCAAATATTTTTCTAAATGTGACATATAGGCAAACCATCTGGTGTTGTAGTCACTTTGAGGGCGATTGGCCCCATACCAGTCTGTATCGGTTCTGAAAATATTACAAAATGTCATGGGACGTTGATCGGCTGAGGCATCATTGTTCTGAAATGTCATTGCCATGAAACTGGGAAAGCCTGTGTTATCATTAAATTCATGGCCACTTAAGTATTGATGAGCGGGTTGTTCAAATCCCCAAATACCATGAGGATCCGATAATTCGCCGGTTGAACAATTGTATGAAATAAATGCAGCGCCACCTTTGCCTGTCAGTCCCCCTGGCCAGAGCACTGATTTGGGGGTTAGTCGATGATCAATAAAGAATTGTTTGATTTTTTTCACATACATCCAGTAATCATCAGAAAAATAGGAAACATTGTATGCACTTAAAATGGTTTCATAGGAAAAATTCATTTGCGATTTTACATGAAGGTCACGCGGAATTGTAAAATTAAAGACATGGAGCTGTATTGGAATGTCACTATTGCCAATTTTTACAACTGAAGCATAGTCACCCGATGCTGCTGTTTCAGGTACATATAGACTAAACCAAAAGGCAGTGTTTTCATTTTTTGTGAGATCTATCGTTGCATTGTTTTCAATGGGCCACAGGGGATCCGGATAATCTCCAGCGCGCCCCAAATTGTCCGATACCCGGGCAATGGGTACATATTTGACCTGATAAATTTCACAGGAAATATTCTGGCCAAAATCATCCACACTGACCTTCAGGGATTGTGAAGATGCCGGTTTTACAACAACAACAAAAGGTTCAAACTCGTTTTTGGCGGCTGCAACCCTGACATCCGATCCGGTTTCAGTGGGCACTGGATCATCTTTGAACACCCGGATGGATGGCGTTGTTGTCCAGATGCTTTTATCTGTTGTGGATTGTTCGAGTTGATAGGTGTATGTGTCAATGGTTGCGTTTGACACAGTTGTAAACACTAAAAGAAAGGATACAATAAAAACCTTGAGTCTTATTGAGTGATGCATTTTTTCCTCCTTGTTTAATTGAAATTCATTAAAGATTTGCAAGTAGTGAACCAGGAAAATTTTCCTTTAAATTACGCTTCTGTTTTTATTCCATCAACAAAAAAAATGTGCATTGCCTTTTTGTTTTTTTTAAGTTAGAAATATAATTAATAAAAATTTAGTCCAAATAACCATCATGCGCTGAGCCCATTCAGTGCCTAAAAAAAAGGAGGAAGGCCATGACCAATGATTGTCTCTTTTGTAAAATAGCACACAATAAATTGGATACGCAATTTCTTTACGAAGATGACACATTAGTTGTTTTTCGAGATATTAACCCCCAGGCGCCTGTCCATTTATTGATTGTCCCCAAAAAACATATTCGCAGTATCAATGATTTAACAGAAACCGACGCGCCTATTATTGGCCAGATGTGCATGGTTGCCCGACAAATGGCAGCCAATGAAGGTATTGCTGAATCTGGCTATAACTTACTTTTCAATGTGGAAAAAGGGGGAGGGCAAGTCATTTTTCATCTTCATATGCATTTGATGGGTGGAAAGGCTTGATCAAAATGACAGAGTGTAACCAAAATAGACTGAATTCAGGGGACATGACCTTATTTTTTGATATAATATAAGGTTTTATGTCAAGAAATAAGGATCGTGTCCCCCGGAATTCAGTCTATTTTGGTTACACTCAAATGACAATTTAATCTGTCCAGATTGGACAATTATAAGGAGGCTATATGCTGAAAGCGCCTCGCAAAATGGGACTTGTTTTTTTTCCGGCATTTGATTGGGCAATCAGCGCAACACATCCGGAACGAGAAGAACGTCTTTTGTATACCCAGGATCAAGTGTTTGAAGAAGGCATTCTGGATATTGATGGTATTATTGAATACAAGCCGGACCAGGCAACTGTGTCTGATATTCAACGCTCACATTTTTGTACGCCGGATGAGCATCATGTTATGACAGAATCTCATTTTATCAGCGCTGGTGGCGCAATCACCATTGCAGAAGCTGTTATGAAAAAAGAAATAGACAGTGGCTTTGCATTGATTCGTCCACCCGGGCATCATGCCATGCGTGTTGTCCATGGTTCCAGAGGTTTTTGTAATATTAACAATGAAGCCATCATGGTGGAATACTTGAGATCAAAATACAATATTGATCGGGTGGCCATTGTCGATACAGATACCCATCATGGTGATGGTACCCAAGATATTTACTGGCATGATCCAGACACGTTGTTTATATCAATGCATCAGGATGGCCGAACATTATATCCAGGTTCAGGTTTTAGTAATGAGTTTGGGGGGCCCACTGCTGCTGGCACAACAATCAATATCCCCTTACCGCCTGAGACATCTGAAGAAGGTTTTTTATTTACAATTGATGAAATGGTTCTGCCCATGATTCAGGATTTTAAACCAGACCTGGTGATTAATTCTGCAGGCCAGGACAATCATTATACCGATCCATTGGCCAATATGAATTTTTCAGCCCAGGGATATGCCGAACTGAATAAGCGCTTAAAACCGGATATCGCTGTGCTTGAAGGCGGTTATTCTATTGAAGGCGCCTTACCCTATGTCAACGCTGGCATTATCCTGGCTATGGCTGGAATGGATTTTTCAAATGTTAAAGAACCAGACTATGACCCAGATCGTATCAGACAAACCTTAAAAACCACTGACTATATTAAAAGGCTTAGAGATCAAATTATGGAAGTCTGGGAAATGGGCCCACGCCGCATTGAAGAAAATAGAAACTCAAAAACAACTGATACCCGATCCAGAAATATCTTTTATGATACAGATAGCCTGCTAGAAGTTCAAGAGGAAACACTCAATGTATGCAATGCATGCAGTGGCGTTTTAAAAATTGATTCATACACAGATCGTGGCGGAAAAATATTGTGTATTCATATCCCCCGAAAAGCTTGCACTGACTGTATGAATATGGGGTATGAGTGGTTTGATCGCGCCCATCGGAAATATGATCGCGTTTTTCTTCAGAATAGAAATTCTGATATTTATTTGACCCGATGAAAAGAGTAATGGGGTCAAACCTTGAATTGTGAATTATAAAGATAAACTGTTATTAAGAGGGGTAATGGGGTCAAACCTCTCGTATTTGAATCAGGTTGCGCCGATTCATCACAATTTTTAAATTTTTCAATGAGACCTCCTGTATTTTTATCACCTCACGCACGAAAAAAGTGGCTATTGGCGCAAAATCAATTTGACAGTATCTATTTAATATTGTTATGTATTCAATATTTTTTCAAATTATTCATTACCCGATCGACCTTTTGTAAGCTGGCAACCTGATTGCATTTATTTTATTAGATTACAACACGTTATCTTAATCGGCGCAAATATGGAAATCTGCCATTTTTGCGCTGATTGCATTTTATTTTTGATTTTTACATATAAATCAATTGGTTAAGTGCGTGACAGATTGTGGTTCATTATCATAAGAAAGTTTTTTTTATGCGTATCAAGAATTTTATATGATTGGCATAAAACAGGATTTAGAAGCCACATTTAATATGCCAATAGATATCGTAAGATATAGAGATAAAATGAATGATGCATTAAAACGTAGAATTAATTTAGAGGCAATATATGTATGACAAAGATCTTGCAATAGATATTTTATCTCAAATTTATCAAGCAACATTAACCATTATAAAACGTTTTTCCTCTGTCAAAACAGTTGGTGATTTTACCGATTCAATCACGAATTGCTTGGTAATAATAATGTTAAGAAAATTGCCGCCGGCTGCAAAACTGCTTGTTAGCTGTCAAAATTAATTTTTGTATAATTGTTTGTCTTTAGCTAATCGGTAGGGCTGTCATCAATTTTGCAGTTAGCGAGAACATTTTACAACACAATTCAAAAGGTTCAGACATTGTATTTCATTCTCGAACAAAGCGTATAAATTACTTGGCAATAACTAACTGGGACATGATCTTTAAATTTGGAAACAATCGCATTAAAGTGTTTTTAAATTAAATCCTCGACATAACATTACTTAATTATTATGAAAAAAATAAAAAAGAAAAGACCTAAATTCAATAAAGTTGTAAAAACATGTTGCTTGTGTGACTCGAGAATTAGAGATAATCAAAAAATTTTTGCATTAGATTTCTCAATACCTAAGCTTGATACTTCAAAAAAAGCGGGTGAATTATTTCCATTTATTATATCAGCTATAAATAAAACAGTTTGGGCAATAATTCCAACGTTAGACTCTGATGCAAGAAAAGATGGTAAGGATTATATTTTTGTTACATGTTCAGAAAACTGTAAGAAACAATTAAAAGAATTATTGATAAAAGAATTAACTGACAACCAAATAAATGCAGTTACCAATTAAAGACTGACTGTAAGTTAAGATTAGACAATTCATGAAAAATAAACTTCTTGACATAGCTCCAATAGTTCCTAATAAAAGCGCAGCTGGAATTAAATTGAAAACAACAAAGATGCACTATGACAACCCGCCATAATTGACATCCTTATTAATTAAAAGGAGTAGATGAACAAACAAAAAGGGATTTCAATGGTTTTGCTGATAACTTTTTAAGCTGTTTGCTTATAGGATCAACGAAATAGCCCAAGTTTTCCAGAACAACGACACCTAATAGAGGTTCGGTATCTTCCGGGCCAAATATAATTTGAGAAACTGTTTCCTGTCCCATAAAAGCGATTCTTGCAAAACCCAATTGATATTCTACAACTTCTCCATTTGCCAGTTCATAAACAGATTTTCCTTCTATATGAATTCCTAGTTTTTCTAGTTCATGACGGGGTGCCATGCAATCAATCGCACCAGTATCAACTAAAAATTGAGCTTCATAAGGATCATTTGTTTTATTAAAATCATATACTTGTGTTGTTACATATGTCAGTCCCATCAAAACCTCCTAATCATAATAATAATTGACAGCCATTCTTGTCTCATTCGTGACAATACTCGACCCCCCGGGGGCCAATACAACGCAGCAAAATCACCTTTCCCATCTTAGTACCACAAGCAAAACGCCCATTTTCAGTAATTTCCGAAAGGGCACTTACCCCATGCTCTGTTTGAAAAACAGCCAGACAATCTCCGGTATAAATATCCCATATTCGGATTGTACAATCCCAACTTCCAGAAATAATATAATCTCCGCCAGATGTTGTGGTTACAGTTTTTACCCAATCAGTATGTCCCAGCAATACTTTCGTGCATTCTCCGGATTGCATATTCCATACACGAATGGTTCGATCACGACTTGCAGAGATTAAATGTTTCCCATTGGGGCTTACAATTACACTTTCCACTGTCAGTCGGTGGCCTTTGAGGGTTTTCAAGCACTCACCGGTTTCAATGTCCCAAATCCTGAGGGTGCGATCACGACTGCCTGACACAGCCCGCTTTTTATCTGGTGTCAGTCGAACACTGCCCACTGTTAATGAATGGCCTTTTAAGGTTTTCAAACACTGTCCAGTTTCCAGATCCCATATGCGCAAGCTTTTGTCTCGACTGCCAGATACAGCACGTTTGCCATCACTGGAAACACAAACACTATAAACATCATCTTGATGCCCATGAAGAATTAATGCACAGTCCCCAGTTTGAATATCCCACACCCGGACAGTTTTATCCCGACTCCCTGTTACCGCCCATTTGCCATCAGCGCTTAAATTAACGCTTTCCACTGAATCTGAATGTCCCTGGAGTTTCTTTTTACATGTACCGGATGTTAAATCCCACAGGCAAACCAACTTATCCAGGCTACCGGAAATTGCGGTTTGACCATTTTGAGAAATACACATACTGTTCACGCTGAATGCGTGGGTATCTAATTGTTTAATATATCTACCACTTTCAATATCCCATACTCGAAGTGTTGCATCCAATCCAGCAGAAACTGCCTGTCGTGCATCCGATCGAATCGAAACGCTCACCACCCGCCGCGTATGGTCCTGGAGATTTCGATAACATACACCGGTTTCTGTATCCCAAATTCTAATAATCTTATCCAGGCCACAACTGATAGCGCGTCGGCCATCAGGAGTGATACGCAAATGTTCAATGCCTCCCTGATGGCCATCCAGGGTTTGTAATTCTCTGCCAGATTCTATGTCCCAAATAATCGCCTTGCCGCCTTTTTGATTAACAATGATGCGTCGTTCATCCGGCGTAATATCAAAGCAGGTATGCACATGAATGTTGTCCAAAGGTTCATGTGTTGTCTGTTCACCAATCTGCCACACATGAAGAGGCATATCCTGAAATGCAATGTAAAGGCGTCTGGCATTTGGTGAAATAGCGATGTGCTGGATGGGCATTTTTGTGTTTAAATCATGGCGAACCTGTCCATTGGACAGTTGCATAATATAAATCTGCCCCGAGCGATCTGCTGATGCGCCAATGGAGCCATCGGGCGTAATTGCTATTGATATCACACCGGTCTGATGCATATCAAACACAGTTTCGCAAGTGCCTGATGACAATTGCCATAAACGCACAGTCTGATCCTGGCTTCCAGACAATGCAAGTCTGCCATCTGGGGTGATAGCCACATCGTGAACAACATCTGTGTGGCCTTGAAGGATACGAAGACATTCCCCCATTTCCGGTGACCATACCCGAAGGCTTTCATCCACACTGCCGGATACGACAATCTGGCCATCAGGTGTCATGTCTGTGCATATCACCCAACTGCTATGACCGACCAGGGTTCTGATAAGCGCTGGCTGAAGAGAATCTTGTAGGGAGTGAGCAATAATCTGTTCTAAAATAAAGTAGTTTTCAGCTTGTGCCATAATGGTTTTTGCTGCATTTGCAACAGGCCCCTTTTTTGAATAATTAAAAGCCTGTTGCAGGCAAAAACCGGGTATTGATGAAAAACGTGCCAAATCGTGACGTTGGGCAAATAAAAAACGATAAAACGAAATTATACGATCCTGTCGGGTGGGTGATATAATCATGCGTTTATTTTCTGCTGCAATGGCTGCATCGCTCAAGGGCCTTGAAGCATGAACAGTTTCTGGAAATGCAGCCTCTCCACGGGCAAAGGCCATAATGTCCTGTGTGTATTGCTGACATCGCCAGTTCTGTCTTTTCTGATTTTCAATCAAGGGACGACATTCTGGTAAGGCCCAGATGGTATCTTCGTAGTTGCGAATGAGATCGTATGTCATACCAGCACTGCATTTTTTTTCTATGAACAGCAAGTCTGTCAGCAATTGTTCCAGGTCATCCCATTTTTGGGCACAACACAAATGAAAAGGCAAATGGGCAAGCATGTAATCTGGCAAGTTATTAAGTCCTTGTGAATACGCCTGCATACCCAGGCGGGCCAATTCACAATGACCTTTGTGTTCATTTATGGAATACTCTTGTGATAATTCAGGATTTCTGAGCCAATCCCCCAATGACCGATGAAAAAAATGAAAACAACTATCTGTGACAGAAAAAAGCATGCCTAAAATAACGTGCAATCTTTGGCGATCATGCAATTCCCAGTTAATGAGGTGGGTAATCATTTCCAGGCTCAAGGGTTCCTGAGCGGCAGCCATGGCATCCAAAAGGGGACGAATTTTTGTGACATAAGCCTTTTGATCATAAAATTGGGTTTTGAACAACCAGGTATACATCCCATTTAACCCCTGGGGCAAATTATGGATATCATAAGGTCCAATTCTCCCCTGTGCCAGTTCTCGTCGTAACCACTCAATATAGAGAAAAATGCCTTCACTTTGCTCAAAAATGATATCTGTTGCCGCTTCAATTGTCATGTCGTCGGGTGTATAAGGATGCATATATCGGGTAATGTATTGTCGGGCATCCATGTCATGCTGTTTGTTTGAAATGTCTATTCGTTTTGGGTTGAGGCGGGCAAGTGGTGTGATTACTTCAGGCTCATCACGAGTTGTAATAAGTAGTTTTAAGAATGATGGCGTACGTTCCCATTCCTGGGCCAGGAGATCAGCCATTTTATTTTGTTTATTTCGAGTGGCCTGATCCAGGCCATCCATGATAAATATGGCTGAAGAATACCTTTCCCACTGAATCCTAAAAAAGGGTTGGACCAGCAGCAAATCAAACAATGTCCGATTGTCATAATATGAAACAATTGTTTCCAGATTTATACTGCATAAATGAGAATGATAATCTGGCAAAAACAATGCCAGTTGATAAGCTGCGGAAAGAATCCATCGTCTGGGATCACTCATATGCCGATCTCCATAGCGACAAATATGGAAACTTGCAGCATCTGCCGAAAAACATGCATACCAGGCTGCAATGGCAGTTTTGCCTGTACCGGCATGACCGGTTAGTATCATGACTTTTTCGGTTTCAGGATCAGTTGCCCATTGATCCAGTAATTCCAGCAAATCCAACCGGCCTGAAAATCGCATCAGGTAGCCGGGAATCATGCCTTCAAATGGCAAGGGGCGAAGCAGTCGTCTGAGACGAATCTGGTCATTTTCACATATGCGTGTGGGGTCTGGTTCTGGTTCTTCTAAGATTAGTGCCAGAGAATTAATTGAATGATTCAATGAGTCTGAATGTGAAACGTCCATAAACGAACGATGCGCAATCAGTATGGGCGGCATACAGTTATCCAGACGTATTCCCAGAACTGGGATGCCCCGATCCAATGCCAGATGAAGTGCTTTCAAGCAGGTCCCATGGGGTCGATGAACTGTTTCATGACAAATAAATAAAAGCATACATGCGCGATCCAGGTCCTGGGACAACCATGAAAAATCGTTTTCAATGACAATATTTTGATTATTTTTCTGATTATCAAAAGCCAGTCGTACTTCATGACCATGCTCCAGAAGCTCCTTTTGAATGCCAGAGACAATCTCTTTATATGTCTCACCCCGGTATACAAGGAGCAAACGCCTCATAATTTTTTCATGCCGCATGTAAAGTTTTTGGATATGATCCCTGGGTCGGGTTTGGGCAAAGGGTTCATAGGTAAAAATTGTCTGACAATAAAAGCATCGCAGCCGAACCCTGTTTTTAGTGATTCGGCTGGATGGAATCTTTAGCGGGGTCAAACAATGCTGACATCGGGTCTGAACAAAACGTTTAATCGTAATCCGAAAAATATGCTTACAATGACCACATCGTGCCCGAGCTGTATTCTGGATCATTTTTTTGGGGTTAATTTTTAAATCAATTGCACACTTCGGGCATTGGATTTTCATAGTGGCTCTCCAGCTATTTTTCTGATACTTATTCCTGCTTCTTTTGTTTCAATCGAATGGACAGTTCATCCAATTGTTCAAATGTTGCTTCAGATGGCGCCTGAGTCAATAAACAGGTTGCTTTTTGGGTTTTTGGAAATGCAATAATATCCCGAATGGAGGGTTGGTTACACAAAAGCATGACCAGACGATCAAAACCAAAAGCAATGCCACCATGGGGTGGCGCGCCGGAATCAAGGGCATCAAGAAAAAAGCCAAATTTTTGCTTGTACTCATCTTCAGAAAGGCCCAATGCTTTGAAAACACGTTCCTGAATTTCACGCTGGTGAATACGAATACTACCGCCACCGATTTCAATTCCATTAAGGACCATATCATATGCTCTGGATTTTGTGGCCAGTGGATTTTTTTCCAAACGTTCGTAGTCCTCTTCCATGGGTGCAGTGAATGGGTGGTGTAGGGCCTGATAGCGTTTATCAAGGTCATTGTATTCCATGAGTGGAAATTCTGTAATCCAGACAAATTTATAATCATTTTGATTAATTAATTCCAGTTTTTTTCCCAGATGGTTACGCAGATACCCCAAAGCATCATTGGTAATTTTTGGGTGATCCGCCACAAAGAAAATCAGATCCCCAGGTTCCATATTGGTTCTGGCCTTAATCTTTTCTTTTTCTTCATCAGAAAAGAATTTGGTAATGGGTGATTGCCATTCATTTTCTTTTACTTTAATCCACGCCAGTCCTTTTGCCCGATAAATTGCAACAAATTCAGTGAGGTCATCAATATCTTTCCTGGAAAAATGAATACATCCTTTGGCATTCAATGCTTTGACAATTCCGCCATTTTTAACCACCTGAGAAAAGACTTTAAAACCAGAATTTTTAACAATATCGCTGATATCGCACAGTTCAAGGCCAAAGCGGAGGTCCGGGCGATCCAGACCAAAACGATCAATGGATTCCGCATAGGTCATTTGTGGAAATGGGCCAGGGAGATCAATACCCAATACATTTTTAAATATTGTACGAACCATGCCCTCAGCCATTGCCATGATATTGTTTTCACCCACAAAGGACATTTCAATATCAATTTGTGTAAATTCTGGTTGCCGGTCTGCCCGAAGGTCTTCATCACGAAAACATCGAACAATCTGATAATATTTATCATACCCGGCAATCATCAATAACTGTTTGAACAATTGAGGTGATTGTGGCAAGGCATAAAAATGTCCCTCATTGATACGTGATGGGACAAGGTAATCGCGCGCACCTTCCGGAGTGCTTCGTGTGAGAAAGGGGGTTTCAATATCTAAAAAACCGAGATTGTTTAAATATTCACGCACAGTTTGTGCGGTTCGATGTCGAAGTATGATATTTTTTTGAAGGTGTGGCCGTCTCAAGTCGATATGTCGGGCACTCAAGCGAACAGCTTCGGAAACATCAATACTGTCCTCAATCATAAAGGGCGGGGTTTTTGCTGCATTCAAAATTTTGAGCGTGGACACCATGATTTCAATATCCCCGGTATACAGATTTTCATTGATCATACCTTCAGGACGTTTTGAAACAGTGCCTTTAACAGCAATGACATATTCATTACGAAGTACCTGGGCACGTTCGTGAATGGACTGGTCTACCTCAGGGTTAAAGACCACCTGAGTAATTCCCTCACGATCGCGTAGATCGACAAATATTACACCGCCATGATCGCGTCGGCGATGGACCCAGCCTGCCAGGGATACTTCTTTTCCAACATCTTTGACTGTCAATGCATTGCAATGATGGGTTCGTCTCATTTCTGCCAATATATCTAACATGGTATACCTCATTTTTGCTTTTGGGCAGCTTATTGCCACCCATATTAAAATTGATTTCCAAATATTATAGCATTAAGTCGGGATAGACACAATAAGAATAATCCTGGGAATAAATAAAAGACAATTGGGTCTGTTTACGTTTTTAAAAAAAACATTATTGCAAATTGATTGACTATTGTGTAATAAAGCCAATCAATTTCTTTCCATTAAAGATTTGATAGAAATGAACCGATAAAAACACTAATTCAAAGAAATTTTCTATTAATTTCATAGTTTATAATTTTTTTTTGATCTATCAGTCAAAACAACAAAAGCAAAAACAGTGAGTGCAAAGGAGGTTCTCAATGATAGGTTTACTATATTCAGCAGTTCGTAACGTTGATGTTCACAATTTTCACCAATTTCATGAAGAACAATTGGAAGCAATAGAGCGGATGTCATCTGGTAAAGCGATTAATCGTGCGAGTGATGATGTTGCTTCTATGGGGCATCTGTCTAAAATGAAGGCAGAAACATTGGGCTCAAATCAATCAATTCGGAATAGCAATGATGCCTTTTCTTATGCTGAAGTAGGTGATGCAGCGCTTGCAGATTGTGAAGAAGCTCTTCATCGTATGAAAGAGCTGGCAATTCAGTCAATGGATGGTGCCAACAGCGATCAAAACATTGAAGCAATTCAAAAAGAATTTGATAGCTGGAAGGAGGTTTTTGCGCAAGTAGTTGCGAAAACCGAATTTGGTGGCGCTAAAATTTTTACCGATCAAACCAAATGGTTTCAAACCAATTGGAAACCCACCGAAATTACCACTTTTGATCCCATATATATGGAGGCAGATAAAGTGGGGTCGCGTCAGATGATTTCTAATGGGACAATTTCTGATGCTGCAGCTAATGCAAGTTATTCTAGTGTTAACAATGGTATTACTGCAGGTTCTTTTAAATTGAATGGTGCTTTTGGCGAGACAGAAATCAGTGTTGTTGCAGAAGAAACAGCATATTCAATTGCCAACAATATCAATGCACAAACACAAACAACAGGTGTTCGGGCTGAGGCCCAAACATATGCGAAATTGTCTAACCTAAGTGTTGCAGGAGATGTATTTTTTAAACTCCATGGACGAACATCAGTCGATATTTCAGCTCAAATTACCGATAAAAATGACCTGGGTTCTTTAATCAGTGCGATTAATGAACAATCTTACCTCACAGGTATCAATGCAGAATTGACTGACAGTAAATCCGCTGTAATTCTTAGCAACCTTGAAGGTTACGATATTGGAATAGAAAACTTTGATCATAGCGTTGCCTCTGAAACAATAAAATTTACTGGCTTACAGTCAGATGGTGTAACAAGCTCAGCAGGCGGCAGTAAAACATTAACCGATGCCGGAACCGATAGTTCAATTGTTGGTGGTCATGTCATATTGAAATCGCCAAAACATTTCACCATTTCATCCAATACAGTAAACGAATTGTTTAGCAGTTCAACCGGAACATCGACATTAAATGATTTGAATTCAGCAACAGTGGATACCTTCGATAATGCCGGTCAAGCCTTAGATGCAATTGATGGTGCATTAAACAAAGTGGTGGATAACCGAAGTCGATTTGGTCATGTTATGCAGCGATTACAGCATAATGCCAGTGGATTGAGAAAATCAGTTGCCATTGTTGAACAGGCGAGGAGTACGCGAGAAGATACCGACTTTGCATCTGAAATGGTTAAAAATTTTCGTGCACAATACATGACCAAAAGCAATTTATCTGTTACAGCAGTTACCAATAAAATGTCACAGACCGCCCTACAACTGATTTAATCTATTCCTCATAATTGTTTTTTCCCAAAAAAGCCTGCCTGGGTTTCCAGGCGGGTCTTTTTTTTCTGATAGCATAAAGCAAAAGCCCGCAAATAATCCATCCCAATACAAACAATACTGCTCCCACTGCGAAACAATCCCCAATGCGTGAATACACTGTTTTGTGGGAAATCAGGGGCACTTGTTGCGTTATGGCAATTTTTTCAAATAAACCTGTTTGCAAAAGAATTCGACCCCATGGGTCAATAAATCCGCTGATTCCGGTATTGGCACAACGTATCAAAGCTCGTTTGTTTTCAACTGCGCGAAAAACAGCCATAGAAAAATGTTGATATGGACATGCTGACCTCCCAAACCAGGCATCGTTACTGATATTGATCAACACATTGGCGCCATTATTGGCCATCTGTCGGGCATATTGGGGAAATACGATTTCAAAACAAATTTGAATGCCCATTTTCAAATCATTCAACTGGTGAATCTCACCTGTCCGGCCAGGCGAAAATTTTTCTTCCGGCGCTCCCAATGACAGCCAAAGATTTCGCAAGGAATAAAAGGGCATATATTCTGAAAAAGGAACCCGTCTGAATTTGTCATAACGTGAATGTATGATGCCTTTTTCATTAATGACATAAGCGGAATTATAATGATGCATCTGACCATTTTTGTATACAAATGCGGGTGAACCTGTTACCAGACCTGTATTCATATGCTTTTGGGCATTCAAAATATATTGCCTGAGTTTGTGTTTACTGTGTAATGCATAGGGCAAAGCTGTCTCAGGCCATACCACAAGATCAACGTCTCCTGTTTTAGCCTTATAAGTTAGGTGAACCATTGTTTGGGTAATGGGAAGCCGATTTTCGCCTTTCCATTTTTCACTCTGTGGGACAGATGGTTGAACAATCATAATTGACTTATGGGGGGATCTGGCGATTAAATCATTTGTTTCCGAAATTCTGATTACTCCATAAATATTTAGAAATACCACCACGCCAATACTAATCATCAGGGAGCAAGCCATTAAATGTTTAGAAATATACTTTTTTTTCCAGGGTCTATGAACAATGAACAAAAAGACGATAAAGCCAGTGACATTAATCAGCATCACAAAACCGGATATTCCATACACTCCCAGGCAATCAGCAATCTGAATTAAATGTATCCATTGATATTGGCTATATCCCAATAATTCCCAGGGGAAAGCCAGAGGGCCTAACTGTTTCAACCATTCTATGCCCACCCAGGCAAAGGGTAAAATAAACAAATGCCCGGGCTTTTTCACGACCAGATGAATGACGCAACCAAATAGGATGAACCATATGCTCATAATCAATGAAATCACGAACAGAATGAAAGATGAATATTGTACTGAAAATTTTGCCTGGGTTGTCAAAGTGGGTATGATCCATGATATCAAAATGGACTCATGCACCAGACATGTTAGAACGCTTAAACCAATTGTCAGAAAAAAACTGCATTGGCGTACTGCAAAAAAATAGGGTATCCAACATATATATGCCGCAAGGGACATATTGAGTGGTGGGAATGAAGCGGTCATGAGCAGACCGCTTGATGTGGCCAATAATATATTTATCCAGAAAAGCGTATTGATTTGAAAAAAAATCACCTGGTAAGCAATCTTTGCATAATTGAAAATGTATGATCTGGATACAGTGTCATAATTTGTTCAACAGTTGGATCCTGGTAATTTTTCCATATTCCGGTAAAATCGCCAATTTCACCTGCAATTTTACGTTCCCAGATCATACTTTGATTCAATACCAGTTTTGTTTCAGTAAATTCTGTTACTGTATAGGGCATCTTGCTGCCATCTTCGAATGTCAATTCAAATTTATTTTCTTCAGGATCATGGACATAAGAACCTGTAAGGGTTTGAACCATCTGGCGCTGACCATCCCAAAAGACCTCTACATTGTCTTGCAGAAAAAAAGATCCACTGATATTTTTACCATCAGCACTGGCGATACCATGAACAGTCATGGAGCCATAATCTGAAACGAGAGTCAGATCGAATGATAGGCCATGAACAATGCCGGTAACATTTGACAACCCCTCAAGAGAAGTCAGTTCCGCATACCCTTTAATCGTGCCATCAGGCTTCATATCCAAAAACACTTCACCTGTTCGTTTTTGACCATTTTGAACACTTTGAACAGCCCATGTGCCAGTGGCATCAAAAGCAGGAGGTGGGTGGGAGCCTGCCAGGGTTTTTAAGATTTTAATCGCATCAGCAAGTGTTGCCTGATCCTCAGTTGCAAATGCAACACTGGTAAACATCAATAGGGATGCAAACACAACAATCGTTATGACATTTTTATTCATTGCTCGGTCTCCTTTTTTTGGGCAGTCGGATTATCCTGACTGTCCTGTTTATTTTGTAAACGCAGTCTTTCTTCAAGATTGACTCGTCTGATTTCAACTTCGTCAAAAGACTCATATTTCAAACGTTCGATAGCAAGATGTTGTTCCTGTGGGGTCAAATTGGGATCAGATGTAATGGCTTTTCGTTGTTCCATGTATGAATCAACTTTATTATCCCATAATTTTCTATTTTCTTCAAGTTTTTGCCATCGTTGGGCAGCAGCTTCACCCAGTTCTTGTTTTCGATATTCGTAAATATCTTCTTCTGATCGACCATTTTTTCGCATTTCCTCGATTATCTTTGCGCGATTCAATCTTGCACGTTCTTCCTGTCGCATTTGTTGAATATTTTCTGGCAACATTTTTTCCAGTTCGAGAACCTGTTCTTCTTTCGCCTCAGGTGTTAAGACGCTGTTTTGTTTGATATCAATGAGTTGTAAATTAAATTGATCATACTTTTCTTCATCACCAAAAAATGCCTGAACCACATCAGCAGACATGATCTGACGTCTTAGAAGCATCCGGCGCGTCAATGCATCTTTGATGGACTCAAGTGTCCCCAATTCTTCCCCCTGAAGTCCTTCTGGGCTTTCAATTTCCTCAAGTTTCATTTTGTACCCAATGTAGCTATCCAGAATTTCAATGGCGTGTCTGGCCGGCTCATCAGGAATTTGTTTGTGAATATATTCTCGAATGCGTCCCAGGATGACATCCAAAGGTTCTTCATTCTTGGCAGACAAAAAATATTCAAAGAGATTGCGAATGCCATGATTAACAATAAGCTTTCCATTGGCATCCAAAAGCAATTCACCATCAATATCAGTGCCATGTAATGATTTTGGCAAAGGCCCATATTTTGATGTATACCCATCAAACTGTACAAAGGAAATGGGAGCCCCTTGGGACTCAGATTTAATATCTGTGGATTTGGGATTTTTTTGTTTTTGTGAGGGATAATGGGTCAGGAAAGGTGATTCAAAGTCCTGATATTCGGGAATTGACAGTTGTCTATCAGGCAATGACTCAACGTGAATGAATTGATTGGCCATCCACGCAATTGCAAGAACTGCAATACAGGTGATGAAAAATACAGTTAATTTTTTTTTCATAGGCAATGTCTGTTTTACTTAGATATATAAAAAAAACATCACACCTGCAATTATTACAGGTGTGATGCATAATAAAACCACTTAATCAAAACAATTAAGTAGTGTCGTATTTCCTGTTATAGTCCGATATTTTTCAGACGATTGGCATGTTCTCGGATAACGTTTCTGGGATCCACGGAAAATGGCTTACGAATACCAAGCAGGTGATTGACTTCATCTGCATGGTTCCAATCATAATCGTCGTTGATTACAATGCCCATATGAGAACCTGTTACCCCCACAAAACCATCATCTTCTTGAATGCCATAATGTTTATTTATCAGGTGAAGCACTGGCCAGAGATAGTCGAGGGCATCCACTACGTTTGTCATCTGGCTGCTGCCAGTCCATGAATAATAACGAATGGTATGAGGAGTGCCATTGACCATAAAGGTTTCACGATCTGCGCCGCGAGCAACAGGATCATCAGAATCAGGCACACCCGCACAAGGATAGTCTTCATTAAACTGATCAATGCCTGCTTGTGAAAAATGTTCTACCAGCCCGGCAGTATCCTGATCCAGACTATCATATCCACTGAACAGGTCAATAATTAACCCCAACAGATCGCCAGCAGCATAACCAATGCCCTGGATTGCAGGTGGGATTTCTTCATTTGCAAAATCAGCAACCGGAGATCCTTTGTGAGGACCTGCAATGGTTGTCAGCGATGCCACCAGATCTGGCCGAATATAAGCAGCCTGGCGCGACGTTGTTGAACCATGACTGTGAGCAATGATATTGACCTTTGTTTTCCCTACATCAGACAGAAATTCTTCGATTTGCTCAATCAACTGAGCAGCTCGCACATCATTGTTTGCCTGAGCGGACAATTTGGCAGAACGAACCTTAGCGCCATCACTTGTCAGTTTTCCAGGTATACCATACCAATACTCCACCACACCGGCGATTTTGTCAAACCCACAAACACCATGCACCAGTATAATTGGATACGATGTTTTGCAATAGGTTTTTTCATTACTGCTGCCACCATTGGACATCGCCACCGGAGCGGTGGCCAATAAAAGAAAGCTTGCAATTATTCCTATAATTGCTGTTGTCTTGATTGTTTTCATTTTTTTTACCTCCTGTTTTTTTGTTTATAAAAGCCGGTTGAATAACCAGCAACCATCTCTTTTTAAAATAACGATTATTTAAAATCCTGCTATTTGTTTTAGCATTTTTCATGCCAGACTTTGATTATTTAGTGGCATTTTTTTAGAAACGCGAAAAAATAGATCTCAATTCAAATGTTTAAGGTTTAAGGTGGATGTTTCGTCCATTGTCCATGTCGCGTAGAGACATAGCATGCAATGTCTCTTAAAACTTTGAGACCTGTTATTTTCACCAGTTACTCTGTGAGAATAAACATAGGATGGTTCTGACAAAAAGCTCCCCATTTTGAATCGATAAGCAGCCTCTCGTTCTCACGCTCCGGCTCGTTCCAGCCTGGGAATGAATATTGAGATGCCCAGAAAAAAACCGGTCTTACGTATGTATTCATGCATCTATCATACAGGATGCCGCCCCAAATATTCTATTGTATATATTCAAAAAGTGGCATGAAAGTTGCCATAGAAAACTGAATTTATTAATGGATTAATTGAATTACCTGCTCACAGTGTTAAAAAGGTCATTACAGAAAGATTGACTATTTGTTTAAATTTTGAAATAGACCCTAGTAAGTTAAATAACAACCGACCATTGGAGATGTTCGCACAAGATGAAAAGTGCCGGGTATCTGTGAATGATGATGCCTCTGGGAATTCAAACACGAATGAATATCATTATGCCACAATATCAAAATAATACAATGTCAATTGGCCCGACTGTCCATAAACGTGTAACGCGTTTATTGTTTTGTCGTATTCTTATCGTGACTTTTATGTTGGGTTTGGCAACATTCATCCAGTTTAAAGCCAAATCCCTGTCAGAGAACTCTCTGACCTGGATTTACGTGATCATCATACTCCATTATGTATTTTCATTCATCTATCTGGCATTACTAAAACGAACGAAAAATGTCACCCTGAACATCTACCTTCAGTTAATCACAGATAATTTACTAATTACAGCATTGGTATATGTTACAGGTGGTATCAGCAGTATTTACTCATCATTTTACCACATGGTCATCATATATTCTGCACTTTTTTTGAACTTGCGGGGCAGTATCATAGCAGCATGCTTGAGCAGTATTTTATATGGTTCATTGCTTGATCTTGAATTTTATCGAATTATTCATCCCATGTATGCACCGCAAACCCAGTATTCGTTTTCAGCAGGTTATGCATTTGCCAGTATTTTTATCTATATCGTTTCGTTTTATACTGTGGCCTTTTTAATCAGTGTCATCGTTGAAAAGGAAAAATTTACACGACGTCTGTTAGCTAAAAAAGCCAGTGAGTTTAATAAGCTAGATCTGCTTCATCGACGAATTATCGAATCAGTGGGCCTGGGCATTATTACAATTGATCTTTCTGGTCGAATTCAATCGATGAATCAAGCTGCTCAGAGCATAACAGAAAAACAATTTGAGACAGTATTCAATCAACCCATTACAAAGACTTTGACATTTATTCCTGACACGTGTCTGTCTTCAAAGAAGCAGCAAAAAGAACCGACCGAAAAAGAAATTCATTACTGGTCGAATAATGAAGAAAGAATATTCAGTATTGCAGTGACTCCCTTATTGGATCGCAAACAGTTCAAAATTGGTGAAATCATTATTATTCGGGATGTCACGCTGATTAAGGAAATGGAGGCAGAAACACAAAAAAGTAAGCAGCTGGCATTGATTGGAGAAATGGCGGCCGGCCTGGCCCATGAAATCAGGAATCCATTGGCATCATTGGGCGGTTCCATTCAACTATTGCAGAAAAACCTGACTCTTGACCTGAAAAATAAACGATTGATGAATATTATTTTAAGAGGCCGAAAACAACTGGAAAATCTGGTTAAAGACTTTTTATTGTTATCCAAGAACAGCCCAAAACGCATGGATGAAATTCATATCTGTCAGCTCATAAAGGAGACCATTGAATCAATAAAATATGCCGCTGCATGGAATGATAACATTCACATTCAACACATGTGCCTGGTTGAAAATATCATTACCGGGAATCAAACAGAAATAAAGGAAGTTATTTGGAATTTGACAATCAATGCAGTTCAATCCATGCCTGATGGCGGTTCATTAGTTATAAAAAGTTATGAAATGAATACCAAAGAAGGACCGCATGTTTCTATCCAGATCAGTGATACTGGCTGTGGTATTGAGAATAAAGCGATTGGGGATATATTTACGCCTTTTTACACAACAAAAGAAAGAGGCACAGGACTGGGATTGGCCATTGTCAACCGGATTACAGAATCACATGGTGGCAAACTGAGTATAAAAAGCACAGTGGGCAAGGGATCTTGCTTTACTATTTTATTACCCATATCAAGGAAATCTTGATTTTTATAATCAATAAAATGGAGGATTCACATGTCAACCATACTCATTGTTGACGATGATAATGACATGAGAGAATTTTTAGAAATTATGTTGGCAGATGAAGGCTATGATGTCACTTGTGCTGCAGAAGCCAAACAAGCCCTCGGGTTTTGCAAAAAAATTAAATTTGATCTCATTATCACTGATTTAAGAATGCCCAAAATCGATGGTATTGAGTTTATCAAACGTGTCAAAGAAATTTTACCGGAAACACCGGTAGTTTTAATTACCGGATATGCTTCGCCTGATTCCGCTTATGCTGCCATGCAGGAAGGCGCTATAGATTATGTGGAAAAAAACTTTGAAGTTGAGGATTTTAAACAATTGGTGCGTGAAGCGCTTGCCAAAAAGGGGGCTCGAGAAGAACATGCTGACTTTATTAGAGATATTGAAGATGCAGTTCGTTTTGGAAAAATCATTGGAAAAAGCAAGGTCATGCTAAAAGTCTATGGTCTGATCAAAAAGGTGGCCCAGACAACTACCAATGTCTTAATTGTTGGCGAAAGCGGTACTGGAAAAGAGTTGGTGGCCGAGGCAATCCATGAAAACAGCCAGAGACGAGACAAGCCATTTGTGACGATTAACTGTGGTGGTATCCCTGAAACCCTCCTGGAAAGTGAGTTGTTTGGGTATATGAAAGGATCTTTTTCAGGTGCATATTCAGATAAGCCCGGCTTGTTTGAAGTTGCCCATGGGGGAAGCATATTTCTTGATGAAATCGGAGAGTTACCCATTTCGCTTCAGGTAAAGCTCCTTCGAGTTATTCAAACAAAAATTATTCGCAGGGTGGGCGGGTCTCGAGATATCAAGGTGGATGTCCGCATCATTTCTGCAACCAATCAGGATTTGCGAGAAAAATCTAAAAATAAAACATTTCGGGAAGATTTGTTCTATCGATTGAATGTAATTCCCATTCATATGCCTCCCCTTCGTAAACGTAAACAGGACATTCCGATTCTCACACAATTTTTCTTTGAAAAGTATTCCAAAAAATTTGGGAAAAAAATTAATAAAATCTCAAATTACGCCGTTGAATTACTTATGAAACATCGCTTTCCAGGCAATGTTCGGGAGCTTGAAAATATTATTGAACGTAGTGTGGCATTGGAAACATCCAATATTGTCTTGCCTGAAAACATGATTATTTCTGATGAAGATACCTCTGATTGGGATCGCATGATGGATGCCCCCTTTCCTGATGAAGGCTTGAATTTAAATGAGCAATTGGCCACTTTTGAAAGAGGATTTATCAAAAAAGCCCTTGAAAAAGCCAATGGATCACGAACCAAAGCTGCAGAACTATTGCAAATTAGTGTAGACTCTCTTCGCTATCGTCTCGAAAAATTAGATTTACGATAAATTTTATATACTTAAAATAAAACAATATGATTTTTTTGTTGCTTTGGCATAGTTTTTGATAGAGGCAATTTATAAAGAGGCATTGTTGTTTCACATGTAATGATGATAAAAAAGGAGGTGATTATCACAACAATCATTATGTTTGAAAGCTATAGCTTAGTTAACCAATAACAAAAACATTTTTTTCTTTTATAAGGAGATATAAACAATGAAAAAACGTTTCACAAAAACCAAGCAAGAACAAGGTTTTACCCTTGTTGAGTTGATGATTGTTATTGCAATCATTGGAATTTTATCGGCTATTGCAATTCCCAATTTTTTGAGCTATCAAAAAAAAGGCTATGACTCGGCAGCCCAGGCAGAAGCCATGAGTTTTCTGAGTCTGTCAATGACTTATTTTGGCGACAAGGGAACCGGTACTGCGGGTCAGAAGACACTGAGTGATGGTGCCCGGCCTAAAGGGTTTGCGCATAATGATGATATCAAGATTTCTGGCCCCGGTATTGCGCAAGATAGTATGGGAGAGATGTCTGGTACGTTATATTTTAGCCATACAAAATCATCCATGTCATATGAGTTGAACGCTTCAGCAGGTACTGTTGTGAAAAAAGAATCCTGATATGTGCCAATTATTTCGTGTGTAAAAGCGGGGCATTCCCCCGCTTTTCTTTTTGGGGAGGTTTGTCTTGTACAATAATAAAAAAGTTTTTGTTGTCATGCCAGCCTATAATGCATCAAAAACATTGATTCAGACATACGAAGAAGTCATTGCACAAGATTATGTGGATGAAATTATTCTGGTGGATGATGCCAGTAAGGACGATACACTTAAAATTTCCCAATCCCTAAAAAAAGTCACGACAGTCAAACATCCACACAATATGGGATATGGTGCCAATCAGAAAACCTGCTATAATACAGCACTTTCAGCAGGTGCTGATATTATCATTATGGTTCATCCAGACTATCAATATACGCCAAAGCTAATTCCTGCCATGACATCAATGATTGGAAATGGTCTGTATCACTGTGTTTTGGGATCTCGTATTCTGGGTGGATATGCACTTAAAGGCGGAATGCCACTTTGGAAATATGTTGCCAATCGTTTTTTAACAGCTATTGAAAACTTACTGATTGGCGCAAAACTGTCGGAATATCACACTGGTTATCGCGCTTTTTCTAAAGAACTGCTTGAAAAAATTTCATTTTCACACAACTCAGATGATTTTGTATTTGATAATCAGATGCTGACACAAATCATCTGGTATGGCTACACAATTGCTGAGGTCAGTTGCCCGACAAAGTATTTTAAGGAAGCGTCATCAATTAATTTTCCACGAAGTGTTCGATATGGATTGGGCTGTCTTTCTGCTGCAATCCGCTTTAGACTGGCAAAAATGGGATGGATATCAAGCAAACTGTTTCCAACACAATTATCAACTGGCTGAAATCAATGTGGAACAAACAGTCTCGTCTACATATTATCATGGGATGTTTTTTGCTGACAATTCTAATAATCATGCCTTTTTTTCCGATAACCACTTATCATTTTATTGGCTATGATGATGATTCCTATGTGCGAAACAATCATTATGTTCAAAAAGGATTGACCCGGGAAACCATTTACTGGGCTTTCACCAGTGCCCATTCTGCAAACTGGCATCCCCTGACATGGTTGTCCCACATGTTGGATTGTCAATTGTTTGGCAACAAACCTGGTGCCTACCATTGGATCAACCTCAATTTTCATGTCTTTAATGCAATTCTTGTTTTTATTTTACTATATAGAATGACAGGACATTTGCGCCGCAGTTTTATTGTTGCCGCATTGTTTGGAATCCATCCCCTTCATGTAGAATCTGTTGCTTGGATATCAGAACGTAAAGATGTATTATCCACCTTTATGGCATTGATCAGTTTGCACGCATATGTGGGATATGTCTGTTCAGGCAAAAGAATATTTTATGGTGGGCTTTTTATCTTTTTTATGTTGTCGCTAATGGCCAAGCCAATGATGGTTACATTGCCGTTTGTGTTATTGTTATTAGATATCTGGCCATTGTCACGAAAACAACTGTTCAAAAAACGCATACTGGAAAAAATGCCATTATTTGTTTTATCCATTATTTCATGTGGCATCACTATCTGGGCGCAAAAAACAGGTGGTGCGTGTCAAACACTGGATTCCATTTCAATCTTGGTGCGGATTCAAAATGCAGTAAACGCCTATGGATGGTATGTTACCAAATTGATTGCTCCCATTAAATTATGCATATTATATCCTCATCCCAAAACCTATGTTTCACTCATCCCAATAGTTTGGGGCACAATGATAATGATTATGGGAATATGTTTGTCCTGGTATTTCCGACATTCCTATCCATATATTGGTATTGGTTTTCTGTGGTTTGCTGGAACCCTTGTACCGGTGATTGGATTGGTTCAAGTGGGCTTGCAGGCCTATGCAGATCGTTATTCATATGTTCCTTTGATTGGCCTGTTTATCTTAGTGACCTGGGGACTTTTTGATTTAATGAAATGTTTATGGCAAAATGAAAAAAAGGGTCATAATTGGGCTTTTGTAATGTTAATATCAATTGTTTTATGCTTGACCTGGTTATGTGCTTTTCAAGTGAGAACCTGGAAAAATGGCACCAGCGTTTTTCAACATGCACTCAAGGTTGTACCGGATAATTATGTTGCCATGACCCATTTGGGCACCATTGTGCATTTAAAAACAGCACTTTCAATTCAATCCGACTATATACCGGCCCTTTACAATCTGGGAAGTGTTCTTCTTAAAAAAGGCAAATATAATGCGGCATTGACACATCTTCTTAAAGCAGAACGTCTAAAATCAAAACATCCCAGTGTGTATAATAATCTCGGAGTTATCTATTACAAGCAAAAGCAGTATGAATTGTCCAGATCCTACTTTCACAAGGCCCTTCTGTATGAACCCAATCATCCAGAGGCAAGGCATAATTTTAATCTGCTGAATAAGATTATATCTGAGAAAAAACAGTCACCTTAAATATTTTAGGATCAGGGAGTCTATGAAAACAAACAAACAAATTCCAACGAAAATTGTATTGGCCTGTATTGGATGTATCGTTATTCTGACAATTGCTTTGTATGGTCCAGTTTTTGAGGCTGATTTTTGTGGATTTGACGATCAATTGTATGTCACGCAAAATGATTGGGTTCGGGCAGGTTTAACCCCTGATGGCATATATTGGGCATTTTCACGTTTTCACTCATCAAACTGGCATCCTTTGACATGGATTTCTCATATGATTGATTGCGAGGTATATGGAATGAATGCAGCAGGTCACCATGCAAGTAATGTGATTTTGCATATCATGAATAGTATATTACTTTTTGTGTTTTTTTCAAAGGCTACTGGCCACTGGTTTCGCTCCTTCGCACTGTCACTGCTGTTTGCAATCCATCCACTTCATGTAGAATCAGTTGCCTGGATTGCAGAACGTAAAGATGTGCTGTCAACATTTTTTGGGTTATTTTGCCTGCTTGCTTATTATGCCTATATTCAAAACTTTGAAAAAAAGTTCTATTATCTGATGATTCTCTGTCTGTGCATGTCACTCATGAGTAAATCCATGCTTGTGACCATGCCATTTTTGTTGATAATATTAGATATCTGGCCATTAAAAAGAACAGATGCCAATCGTTTCAAAGATAAACTGCCTTTGTTGATACCTGTAGGTGTGTCGGGTCTTGTCACTTATTTTGCACAACTCAGTGGTAAATCTGTTAATTTATTGTCAGTTGTGCCATTATCAGATCGAATAATGAACGCAAATATTTCCATAATCAATTACATTTGGAAAACGATCTGGCCGGTCAAATTGTCTGTACTATATCCATATCCAGATCCTATCCATTTTGGGTTTGCCATTTTTTGTTTCTGTCTTGTTTTGATCATCTTTTTCACAGGACTTTATTTATATTCCCAAATGCCCTTTTTATTTACTGGATACCTGTGGTTTTTGATTGCATTGTTACCAGTTATCGGAATCATTCAAATAGGCACCCAGGCTATGGCAGATCGATATACCTATATCCCACATATTGGATTATTCTGGGCCATCATCTGGACAGCCAGTGAATGGGTCCAAAAATCTTTTCATAAAAAGATAATGATTGTTGTTTTTTGCCTGTCAATTATTGGATTTGCTTGCAGAACGTATGATCAAACAAAATTTTGGAAAAATGGCGAAACGTTGTTCAGGCAGGCAATAACAAACACACATAACAATTATATTGCACATAACAATCTCGGTGCCTGCCTGAAAGCGCCCAAAGAATCATTGGCGGAATTTAATAAAAGTATTGCTATCAATCCCAACTACATCCTTGGCCGGCTGAATCGGGGAAAATGCTTATTTACTATGGACAAAATTCATGAAGCCATTTTAGCATTTAAAGAAATACTGGATCAAAAACCCCATCATAGCAAAGCAAACATTGCACTGGCAGAAATTTACCGCCAAAAACAAGAGTGGAAAAAAGCGATTCATTATTACCAGAGTGCATTAATAAATGCAGATGATTGCGGGCCCATTTATTTTCAAATTGCACAAATATTTCAGAAAATCGGGCAATTGAAGGATGCTCAGAATTTTTATTCTCAGGCATTAAGTGTTCACCCCCTGTCACCAGTGATTCATTACGAATATGGGCATATTCTGGTTTCATCAAAACAGTTTATTGAAGCCATTGATCATTTCAAACGAGCCATTGAATTAAAACCAGATTTTGCTAAGGCGTACAATAGTCTGGGAGCATTGTATGCGTGGAATAATCAACTGAATAAAGCCTTTGAATATATCGCCATTGCACGACGTTTAGCCCCTGAGGACGATACTATTGTAGAGAATTACACTAAAATTCGAGAAAAAATATCCGGCGAAAAATGACCGAAACATAATATAATACCATCTATCGCCCTTGAATATTCTGCAAAGCTCTTCGCACAGTATCACGAACCCCGGCATCTCGATCGTTAAGGGCTTCCATTAAAGGTCGAACGGCACGTTTATCTCCAATTTCCCCCAGTGCTTCTGCTGCGAGAGCTCTAACTGCTGGGCTCATATCTCTTGTCAAGGATTGGGACAAATCATTGACTGCCAGGTGATTCTCCTTTAAATCATTCATCACACTGATTGCCATCATGCGTACTTCCTCGTCTGGATCATCCAATGCAGTGTTTAAAAAGTTCAGGGCATTTTCACTATCAAAATAACCAATCAATGCGCCCAGTGTATGAATTTTTTCTTCAACACGACCATTGGCATTTAATATCCCTTCAATTTCATCTGGTTGCATGATGCTCATGGGTTTGTTCAAATCCAGTTGAATAGGCGATGGCTGGCTTACACTGGATGATAATGTTGTGGGTTTGAGTTGTCCATCTTTTGAGAATATGTAGGATGTCATCAATCGATTGGGTGAATAAATAAAAATATGGCCGGCACGACCATTGATTAAATCCAATAAAATTTCATCCAGCCTGGCGCGTTTTTTATCAAAAAAGATTTTATCTTTCAGTGTACCAAACAATAAAACTTTGATACCAGTATATTTTGAAATAATTTTAAGCACATTTTCCAACGCAACACCATTAACACTTAAATCCATTAAATCATCCTGTATATTAACCACTACTTTCCCGCCCTCAACAACTTCTTCGTATTTGCCATCAGTAAGCGGTGCCTGTGAGGCGGCATCAAAAACCCGGGTCGTTTTTTCAGGTAACTTAAAATGGGTGGATACTTTCATATTACTATGGTTTAAATTGATCGGTTCGGCAAATTCACATGATAATGATGGTTCCACTGAATGCCACCAAAGATCCAAATAGGGTTGCTCCTGGTAGCAGGATACCTCAGTATGAACAAAATAACGCCCCGGTGGAATGCCTGTAATGGCAAACTCACCTTTGACATCGGATAGGGCTTCACCTGCCCATTCCTGGTCGCATTGACCAGATACCACCACACATACATTTTCGATTGGCTCTCCAGAAATATCGGTAACATTGCCAACAAAGGAAATATCCCTGGATAAGGAAAAGTTAATCTTTTCAGTTGTTTGATCTTTATTAACGTGAATAAGTTCTGCTTTTTTACATACAGGCGTACCACTATTCTTTCGCCAATACATGTCAATGTAATCGCCTGGATCATCTTTACAACTGATATTGGTTTGCACATAATAATCACCTGTAGGCAATCCTTTGATAACAAAATCCCCCTGGTCATCAGTTTTTGCCTGACCAAAACATACATCCCCACACTTTTTTACAGCGGTCACGCAAACATTTGCCAGAGGGACATTATCTTGTGCAATAATTTTTCCTTTGATTGCGCCACCTTTAGGAAGAATAAAAGGTTTCACGCGGGTAATTTTTTCTGTAACTATTTCTACGCTATGTTCAGTGATTGCGCCCAAAGTCCAGTTGGACAAGATATGAGAGGTACCAGACCAGGGATTAAAATAGACATGCTGGCGTCCTCTGGGCAGGCCGGAAATCATAAACTGTCCATGCTGATTGGTTGTTGCCATCGCCCAAATGATATCTTTCTGAGGATCACTGGCGATGATTTGAACATTTTCAAGAGGAAGATGTTCTGGTGTAAACACCATACCAGTTACAGCGCCGCCCTTTTGAAGTTTAAATAAAATATGTTTTCGATGATTGTCCTTAACAGGCACTTTTTGTGCTCCCTGAACGTGGACACTGCCTGTTCGTTCGTTCCACCATTGATTAATAAAATAGTTTGGTATGCGAAATCGTGATGGCATTGCTCGAATCAAATAACTGCCCGATGGTACCATTATTTCAAATTGACCATTGGCCAGGGTCCGCTCTGATGCAACCACATTTTGCCCTGTAACATCATAGATATTGACTGGAATATTTGCTATTGCCTTCCCTTCAATGGCCATCACACGCCCGGAAATAATACCGCCAGATGATAACACAAAATCAATTGATTGGGATTTTTCACCCAAGCGAATGTCAACAGCCTGTGATTCCTTGCAATGAGGGGTGCCTTGTGTTTTTTTCCACCATTGATCCATAAATATGTTCTTTGTTGGCGTCTTTGTATGAGTTTCTCGGGTCCAGACCGGATGGCTCTTACAATGATAATCTGTTTTCACATGATATGTTCCAGCGGGCAATACTTTTGTAAAATGACCATGAGCATCAGTTTGATCAATTAACATGACAGATTGATCACACTTTCTGGTTACAGCAATACAGGTATTGGGCAAGGGCTTTTTTTCATGAGAAACAATATTTCCAGCCAGCAGTCCCCCTGTTTGTAACGAAAAATTAATTCTCTTTTTTGTTTGACTATTGGCTACCTCAATAGGTTGAGCATCCTGACAATCCAATGCGCCTGTTTGGGTTCGCCACCATTGATTCACATAAAAATTGGGCGTGTCACAGGATGTATCAGTCAACAGATAGTACTGACCATCTGGTACAATGAGATTGTAATAACCATTTTCATTGGTAATGGTTTGTCCGAACCAGTCTTTTTGACATTTTCCACTGGCAATGACACAAACATTGGGCAGAGGTTGATGCTTCTTATTAAATACCTGACCTTGAATCATATTGCCTGCTTGCAATGTAAAATCGTGGGATGTATCAGCTTTCAAGACAATGGGTTCAGCATTTTGGCAGGATGGATGCCCGCCCCTGGAGTTCCACCATGCATTGATATATTTTTGTGTTTTCTGGCAGGAAACAGATGTTTGTAAATAGAATTCTTCCTGAGGAATGGTATCAAAAGAGTAGATGCCATTATTATCCGTGATTGCACTGCCAAACCATTTGTTTTTACAAAACCCCTTAATATTGACACATACATTGGCAATGGGCATTTGGGTTATACTTTGAACCCGGCCAGTCAATGCAGGTTGGGCATCAATTTGAAAAACAATGTCTGTAATTTCATTTACATTAGTCAAAGCGATTGAAACAGCTTTTTGACAATCTGAAGAAATCTGATTGCCTCCTATCCACCAGACTTGTTTTTTTATATGTCTGGAAAAACTGCATTGAGGATGTATATGGAGATAATACACATTGGCAGGTAGGCCTTGAATAGAAAATTGACCCTTATCATTTGTCAATGCCCCACTAAACCATTGACTGGCACAATGACTTGTGGCAGCCACACAAACATCCGGAATGGGTGTCCCATGACGATTGATCACCTGTCCATGAATGACTTTGCCTGTAAGCATAGTAAAATTGATATGAGACCTGGTCGCACCACTTTGGATGCTTACAGATGAGGCTTTGGTGCATTGGGGTGTACCATTTTCTCCATTCCACCAAATGTTGATCAGATTTTGCGGTTTTCGACATGAAGCATCAGCAAACAAATACCATGATTGCGGTGCAAGGCCGGAAAGTTGAAAAAAACCATCCGCATTTGTGGCAACACTCTGTTGCCGAATGTCTCCACAAGGGGATGCATAAGCATGAACACAAACATTGGCAATGGCTTTTTTTTGAGGCGTGCGGATCCATCCTGTCAGTGTACCGCCTGTCAGCCATCTGCCCTGGAATGCATCGTAGACATTTGATACTTCATCTGATTGGCCATGGCAGATTGATACACTAATAATAACAAACATAATAATCAACTGGGACAGAAATGACTTGATCGCTTTTTTCTCCTTGAATATATGGTTAATAATTAGACAACTCTTATGTAAACCCTTAATTGCTAAATGTCAAGGTATTGAATATTAACCGATAACCATTTGTATTTCAAAATGATATCGATAATGTTTTTTCTTGCTTTTTTAGCATGATTTGTTTAACAATTAGTATACTGACACAGAACAGCATATAATCTATCAGTCAACGAACTGCAAAAATAGTCTCTGTCAACAAGGGATTTGAATACGCACATCATGCCTTAGATCTGCTATAAGAGAATCTTATATATCCCTTGTTATAAAGTCAGTAACAACAGTGCGTATCCCTTTTGGGTGCAAAAATAGTAGGCCAGTTCATATGTGAGAGTGTATGGCAGCCTGCGAATAGTGTATAATTAAATTTTTTCAAAAATAATTGAAAAAATTATACGTATATTTGTACCTTTAAAGGGATACGCTAAATTCTTATAAAAAAGGATACTTAGTAGTTACTATGTATCCTTTTTTTTATTATGTCATATCAAAAAAAAGAAAGGAATAAATTATTATGTCTAAATACTTGGGTAAAGGAAAAATGATTCCAGGCAGAGTTGAAGAAGAAATTTTGGATAGCAGTTGGAAAATATGGAGCATTGGCTTTGATGTCCATTTAAGAACAGTTTTTGTTGCTGTGTTAGTCCCTGACTACAAAGAAAACAAAATACAAAAATTTATCTGCAAATATGAGACTGATTATCTTTCTTTGCAAGAGATGAAAAAGTGGTTGCTTGGTTTAAAAAAAAAATATGGCAACAGAGAGTTTGTTATAGAATCCACATCGACCTATCACAGACCAATAGTTCATGCACTTGATGGTGAATTTGACCCAATTATCATTAATCCAGCACATGCTGGCAATTCAAAAAAGAAAGCAGATATATTTGACGCAGCCTTACTTGCATATCATGGATTGACGGGTATTTGGGAAAAATCATTTATTCCATCTGATATTCAGCATGACCTAACAATAGTAAGTCGTCGTTTTATCAAAGCCAATCAAGGTATGTTAACACAACTGGTAGGGATTTTTTTTTCTGGCCTTAACAGGTTGAATTTTGTTATCTATCTCAATGTGAAGAACATCACGAAAAAGGAATAAAATGGCACTGGTCGCTTGATTTTGAGTCGAAATAGAAACATTAATATCAATCGCCAAATGAGATAGAAAACGTTCAATTTCATTTTTACCCATATCTTTAGGATATATCTCAAAGTTAAAATATTTAAGAAATCTAACAATCCAGTCGCAATAAGCTTTCTCTGTGCGGTAAGAATAATGATGGTATTTTAATACCTGAATAACTTGCTCCATGAGCTTCAATTCAGTATCAGGCTTAAATTTTTCCCTTTCAATCATTTAATACCTCCATATATTCCGAAAATGTTTATATTTTATTATTAGTATGGACAAAATTCTATTATATATAAAAAATATATAATATTGTGTCAATAACAATCCAAATATTTATAATGGGTAATTATCCTGTGATAAAATGAAATATAAACGAATATATGCTACAATTGATATATATAGGGGGAAAAAATGAATATTTTCTTTTAATAAAATTTACGTATTGTGGAAAATTTTTTTTTTATTAATGCATCATTTTTTGTTGACAATTTTTTTCAATATAATATTAAGGTTTTTTATGATTAATTAACTTAAAAGTTCTAAATTGAGTTGAGTTTGATAATTATGTTACTGAAACTATGTTCTTTATGTAAATGATTATTTTTGAAAATTGGCGGGTTAAT
>Ga0272440_1000376_pt1 | contig 37843 bp, 90 predicted proteins | sample SSMMMBAug17_FD_192440 | JGI IMG/M metagenome (GOLD analysis project Ga0272440, IMG submission 192440) | Marine sediment archaeal communities from Little Sippewissett salt marsh, Falmouth, MA, United States - SSM-MMB-Aug17 | ecosystem: Environmental > Aquatic > Marine > Wetlands > Sediment ...
GTTGAGCCAGGGATCTTTACGATGAATATAAGTTCTTTACATATGTATAAGAAAGATTGGGAAGGTAATGTTTATTAGGAGGGATAAAAATGTTTGATAAAGTAAAAAAAAAGAAAGGATATCATATAAATAGTGAAAATGTAAATAGTAATAAGGAGAAAGATTTTTTATGGGATAAAGAATCAGAATGTTTAGTAGCTATATTAGCAAAAAGAATAGAGAAGGTTAGAAATATTAAAGCAGAAAAAGTTTGTAAGGAGATTAATTATATGTTTTTACGAAAAAGATCTATTGGTAAAAAACAAAATTATGGAGCTACACAAAATCAAAAAGATATTATAAATAATAAAGGTTATTAGAGGGATCTGAAATGAAAGTTAATTTACAAAAGTATTTTGGTTTCACTAAAGAAGTTTGTTGTCCACATTGTCAATTATTATCTTTATCAGGTTTTGATAATTATGATTTGGAAAAAATTGAAAATAAAGAAGATTGGTCGAATCTTGGTTTACCAATAAAGTGTAATGTTTGTGGTGAAAATTTTATTTATAGATTGAAAATATGTTGTTCAAAAATTGAAAAGAGGTAATTAAATTGGAATTTATTGTAACAGCTACAACTAGGGGAACTAATTATATGTTAGAGTATTATCCTATAGAAGCGAATAGTATCGAAGAAGCTTATAAAAAATTAGGTAAGAAATATAAAGAAGATCCTAGGGAATTAGAAAGTGTAGGAATATATGTAAGTGAAAAAATATAAAATTTGGTGAGGTAATAAAAATGAAAACAAAACTAACAATGTGGATTATTTGTGCAATATTATGTTTAGGTTTAGCACATGCAGGAAGTATCGAGGATTTAGATTATAAAGATAAACCTTGTTTATTCTGTGGAGATCAGAACAGACAAGTAGATGATAATAATGTAATAATTGATGCTGATACATTAGAAGGTGAAACTGTACAAGAAATTAAAGATGATGCAAACGATTACACAGACAACGCAGTTGATGAACTAGAAAATAAAGTTGACAAAAATAATAAACAGTCAAAAAACAGAGATAAGAAATTAAAGAATCAAATTGAACAAGTTGAAGATGATTCAATAGATAGAGATAACGACCTTCAAGATCAAATTAATCAAGAAACTACAGATAGAGAAAATGCAGACAACGATTTACAAGATAGTATTGATCATGAAACACAAAATAGAATCGATGAAGATAATGCTATAATTTTAGAAATTGATAGAGTAGATATTGATAGTATTGATAGAGATTCAGATATTCAATCATTAATCAGTTCAAAAGATGAAACTTGGAGTAGAGATAGTAAAGGAATGAATAGAAATACTTTAGGAAGATATCTTACAGGTCTTGATAATATGGAATGGATATTTAAGAACGGGATGAGTTATTTCGAATGGATTAAAACTTTCTTTGTAGAAAAGTCAGTATATATTAACAAAATCGAAGAACTTGAACTTAAACTTGATAAGATGGAACTGGAAATTGAAAAACTTCAAGAAAAGGTAGGAACAGAAGAAAGTAACGAGTTTGAAGTTGCAATGGTAACATCTGAAAGAAAAGGTAGACCTTTGAATGTTGGAGAATTTATATGTGATAGTAATATGGAAGATTGTATAACTATCTCAGAAAAAGCTCCTACAGCTAAAGAACTTGCAGAAATTGCTGAAAAAGAAAGACTCGAAGCTGAAAAGAAAGCTCAAGAAGAATATAACAGTGAACTTAATTGGCATATAAGAATGTGTGATAAGTTAAATATACAATGGCACTGTGAAGCTAAAGCTGAAATGCAAGGTTAAATTTTATTTTTTTTTTATTTTTAATTATTATAAAAAAATTATAGGATGATGTTTTATGACAAAAAATGAAAAAGTAAAAAGATTAACAAAATATGAATATTTTATGGCTTTAGCAGAAATGACAGCTAAAAGAGGAACATGTGATAGAGCTTTGGTAGGTGCTATTATAATAAAGAATAATAGAATAATTGCTACAGGTTATAATGGATCTCCAGAAGGAACACCACATTGTGATGAGGTTGGACATTTGATAAAAAATAATCATTGTGTTAGAACTGTTCATGCTGAACAAAATGCGATTATTCAAGCTGCTAAAATGGGTATTTCGATTGATGGTGCTAATATATATATAACTCATAAACCTTGTCATCATTGTTGTAAAATGTTAATTAATGCAGGAATAAAAAAAGTTTATTATCGTAATGATTATGATGATGGTATTAATAATATATATGAAGATAAGCTTGAATTTATAAAAATATAAGGTGATATATATGTGTGGAATATTTTATACTAATTTTTTACCAAATGATAAAGTTGTAAATAAAATGTTTAAAACTTTAGAAGCTAGAGGTCCTGATGCTCAAGGTTTATATAAAAAAGATTTTTTAATAGGACATACAAGACTATCAATTATTGACTTGGATAAAAGATCTAACCAACCTATGAGTATAAAAGGTTATACTGTAGCTTTTAATGGTGAAATATATAATTATAAACAATTAAAAGAAGAATTAAAAAATGATTGGAAATTTATTACAAATAGTGATACTGAAGTTATAATAGCTTTATATCATAAGTATGGTGTAGAAGGATGGAAATTTTTGAATGGTATGTTTTCATTTATATTTTATCATGAATCTAGAGATAAAATATTTTTTTTAAGGGATCCTGTTGGTATAAAACCTTTATATTTTCATATCGATTCTGGTAAAATTATTGTTGCATCTAAACAGAGCACAATATTAGAATGCATAAAAACTACTTCATTAAATTATAGAGCTGTTAATGATATATTAGCATTTGGTTATCCTAAGTTACCTATATATCAAAATATATATGAATTTAATCCTGGTTATGTTTATGATAGAAAATTAAATAAGAAAAAGATTAATTTTATAATAGATAAAAATAAAACTTTTAAAAAAGCTATTATAGAAAGATTTGTTAATAGTGATAGACCTGTTGGTATAACATTGAGTGGGGGTATTGATAGCGGATATATAGCTTATGTTTGTTCTAAAATATCTAAAACTAAAATACATACTTTTACTATAGGTTTTAGTAAGAATGATGATGATGTGATTGCTGCGCGTAAAGTTGCAAAACTTATAGATTCTGATCATCATGAAATAATAGTTCCTAAAAGTGTTTATGATGAATGTTTAAAAGAAGGTATAGATAAATTAGAAAGTCCATTTGATTTAGGATCTGTAGCTATGACTAATTTATTAGGAAAAGAAATAGCTAAGACAAATATTAAAGTTATATTAATTGGGGAAGGTGCTGATGAAATACAAGGGGGATATAAAAGATATAGTGAAAAATCAGGTATTAGAACTAAAGAACTTTGGGATTGGTATCAAAAAAGAGTTACAAAAAATAATATTGATGATAGGAAAAAAGTTCTTGGAGATAATACTTTTGTAACGGTGCTTAAAGATGAATGCCAAGAAGATAATGCAAATAAGATTTTATATTGCGATTTTGTTAATGAACTTCGTTGTTATCATCTTAAACGTATTGATCATATTATAAGTGAATTTGGTATTGAAGCGAGGGTTCCTTATTTAGATTATAGTATTGTTTGTAATAGTTTTAAAACTAATTTTAGTAAAAAAATTAATCAACGTGGTAACAAATTATTGTTACGAGATTTTGCAGTAAAAGATGGATATCCGGAAGAATTAGCTTTTAGACCTAAATTAGCTTTTAAAAGAAAAGATTTTAATGCTAAAGAACATTTAGTAAAACTTTGGCAAAAATGGTTAAAAGAATATAATTTAAAAATATGAGGTGATTTTTTATGAGATGGAAAACTAATAAAGATACTATAATATATGAAAAATTTGAAAATAATGGGTTAAGAATTTATACACCGTTAAATGTAAAGAAAAATAAAATATTCGGAGAATCTGTTATTATTAATAATTTGGGAACAGTGTTAGAATTAGGATTAGGGATTAAAAATAAAACTTTGTTTGTAAAAAGCGAGGATTTGCAATATGCCTATTTATAGTTCAAAAGCTGGTAGAGTTGATTCTTTAGTAATTAAAGATTTAATTACAGGTAAAGTATATACGGATAAAGAAGCGAGAAAACAACCAATAGAAATCAGAGCAAGATTGGTTAATCATTATACAAAATATGGAGCTTATGTTATGACAATAGAAGAAGCAAATAAAGCATTATTAAAACAAAATAAAAGATAAAAATGGTAGAATATACAAGTGTAACATTTAAGAAAGATTATAATACGAAAGAGAATTATGCTTATAGTTATTTTTGGGAAAATGGTAAAAGAAAATGCCATCAAAAAGTTATACCCTATTATTTCTTTTTTGCAGATATTGATTTAAATTTCGATCCTGGAAAGTTCAGAATAATAAAAGGTTTTAAAACTGTTGATGGTAAAAAAGTAAACAAGATTATTCCTAAAAATCCTATGGAATATAAAGATTATGAAAAACTTAGAGATTTTGCTAAAGATAAAGTTCATGAGACTGATGTAAAAATATTAGATAGGTTATTATGGGAAGAAAAACCTAAATTTACTAAAAATATTAGAAAATGGTATATTGATATTGAAACTATGAGAAATAGTGAAGGACAATATTCTGAACCAGGTGAGGCAAATAATAAAATTTCAAGTATAACTTTTTATGATAATTTTAATAAGCAATATTATATTTTTGCTTTAGCAAAAGAATCTAAACAGATTAAAAAAGATAATAGACAAATATATATTTTTAATGATGAAAGTAAGATGTTGTTAGCTTTATTAAAAGCTATAGATCAATTTCAACCTGATTGTTTTACAGGATGGAATGTTATGGGATATGATATGCCTTATCTTTTAAATAGAATGGAAAATCTTGGTATTGATAGAAGAGCAATGTCTCCAATATATTCTGTTTGGATGAGTAGTAATAGTGGTGGGGATAATAAATGGACAAAGAATAATTATTTTAGAATATATATTAAAGGTAGAGATATAGTTGATCTTATGGAAATATCAAAACAATTTTGGTATGGTACCGATGTTGGTTATTCATTAGAGGCACAGTCTCAAAAATGGTTAGGTAAAGGTAAAATAAAGATTGGTGATATAGATAAAGCTTATAAAGAAAGATTTTGGGAGTTTGTTGATTATAATGTTCTTGATGTTCAGCTATGTGTTGAGTTGGATGAGAAATTAAATATGATATCTGATATGCAAACATTTCAAGATGTATTATCTATTAATTTACAAGATACTCTTACTGCTGGAAAAATTATAGTATATTATATAAAGCAAAATTCTAATATAGTTTTAAATGATGGAACTAAAAAAGAATCATTTAAATTACCTGGAGGATATGTACATCCTGTTGCTAAAGGAATATATAAAAATATAAAAAAATATGATTTTGCGTCTCATTATCCTAGTATAATTAGAAGTTATAATATATCTCCTGATACTATTATTTATAATCCTACAGAAGAAGAAAAGAAAAATTTAATACATTTCAAGTGTAGATATAAATGGTTTAATAATAGTAATACTAAAGGTGCTAGGGTGTTATTACCATATGAAAAAGAATATAATGATAATGATTGTATAGATTTTGAAGTATGGTTTAAAAAAGAAAAAGGTGCTATAACAAAAATAGTTGATGTTTTAACAGATAAGAGATTAGTATATAAAAAAGAAAATAATAAATCTTTAAGTACAGTATTTAAAAGAATGATTAATTGTTATTCTAATGATCATGATATATTAACCCCAAATGGTATTAAAAATATTAAAGATTTTAAAATAGGTGATAAAGTTTATACATTAAATCCAATAACTAAAAAAGCTGAATTGGATAAAGTTAAAAAAGTATATAAATATAAATATAAAGGGGATATGTATGAATTTAAAAGTAGAGCATGTGATTTTTTAGTAACCCCGAACCATAATATATATTATAAAAGTAAGAATGGTAATATTTCTAAAATGATGGCTGAAGAAATTTACAATAAATCCAAATTTAATTTACCTAGTAATGTTAGTATGCCGTCTTTTAATAATAAAAATAACAAAATAGATTTATCAAAATATTTTAATAAAAATGATCTAGAGATAAAAAATAATTCATTAAAGTGGAAAAAAGTAGATAATTACCATAATGTTAATATTAGAAAGAGAATTCCAAGATATTATAATGTTAAAGATTTTTTTAGTTTTTTAGGGTGGTATATAAGTGAAGGAGGACTACAATATATAAAAAGTTCAAATAGTTATATTGTAACAATTTCGCAATGTAATAAAATTAATAAATATAATTGTTTAAAAATTGAAAAATTATTTAATAGTATGAATTTAAAATGGTCAAAATATGATAACAAAACTTATAAGATTTGTAGTAAGGTGTTATATAAATTTGTAGAAAAATTTTGTGGTAAAGGAAGTTATAATAAAAAAATTCCTGAGTTTTGTTTTGATTATGATAATGATAGTTTAGAAATGTTATATAAGTCTTTAATGTTGGGTGATGGTAATAAAGATGGTTTTAGATATAGTACAAAAAGTAAAAAATTAGCTAATGATTTTTTATATTTATGTTTAAGATTAGGTAAAGTTGCAAAAATGTATAAACAAGATGATATTTCATATCGTATTAGGATTAGAAATAATCCGGTATGTTCTATTGATAAAAACCATCGTAAAATTATAAAATATGATGGTTATGTATATTGTATAGAATGTGAAAAAAATCATATAATTATGGCAGGAAGAAATAATAAATTAAGATGGTGTGGACAATCAATATATGGGCAGTTAGGTTTTGGATTTTCTAGATTTTTTAATAAAGAATGTGCAATGACTATTACTTTATTAGGTCAATGGTTATCTAAAAAAATTATACATGAAATAGAATCTAGTTATTTAGGAGTAGCGGTTATGGGGGATACTGATTCATTTGCTATTGATTTATCTAAAGAAGGGACTAATGAAAAAATTTTAGAATGTGCTGAAAAAATATTTGAATTATCGAAGAAAGAACATAATTTAGATAAAGTATATTCAAAGTTAGAGTTAGAAGCTGAAATAGATAAAATGATTTTATTTGGGGTTAAAAAGAAATATGCTCAATTAATAAAAGGTAAAACTAAAGTTCAAGGTTTGGAGATGATAAGAAAGGATTTTCCTGAAGCATTAAAAGATTTTCAAAGAACTATAATTAAAAGAATATTTGAAAAAGATGATCCGACATTATCTGATGTTAAAGAAGTTAAGCAAGAAGTTTCAGATAGAGTAAGAACTAATATAAATAAGAAAGATCCTTTCTATTATTCAATGCCAAGTGTTATTAAAAAAGATACTGAGGATTATGAAACAAAAACTGCTGAAGTGAAAGCATTAAAAAATTCAGGATTAGTTATTAGTAAAAATGAAACGTTTTGGATATTACCTTGTGAAGGTGATAAAGATCTTGCTTTTAAAAGTAAAGAAGATTTAAAACATATAAATTATAAACCTGATTATAATAAAGCATTAAATAAAATATTTAAAAATATAGGAATTTTTAATGATTTATTTGTAAAACAAACGAATTTAATGGAATATTGAAAAAATGAATTTTAATATAGTTCAAATAATAACTACTATGATTTTATTTATAATAGTTTCAATTTGGTTAGAAATATATTGTATGATTATTTTTGGTATAGTTATAAGCGTTTATATATGGTTAAAAAGTAAATTAAATGATGGAGTGATATATAATGGATAAAGAATTAATAATAGATGTTCCTTTCAAATTTAGATTGGAAATGTATTATTTAAAATTAACAAAAGGTGGTTATAAAATGGATTATATATTAGGAGGTTGGAAAGGAGTTGTACGTGCTATTTTTCATGATTTAAAAGAATTATTTTTTCCTAAAAAAATAAAAACGGTGTTTGGATGAAATGTTCGTGTAAAAATTGTAACAATGAAGCTGTAACTTCATTTGCAAATCAAGAGGTTTGTGAGGAATGTTATAAAAAAATAAGTACTAATGTATTTATAAAAAGAAATACTGATGAAGATAGAAAAAATCAAAGTATTTTATTTGATTATTAAAAGATAAAAATGTTTAATTATATTATTAGAAAAAAAGGTAGAGTAGGTTATATAGAACCAATACCGAAAGGTTTATTAGCTAATCTTCTTGAAAAGGAAATGATGTATATTAAACAAGGGGCTCAGTTCATGCCTAATCCACTTTGGGCACAAGTAAAGATGTACAAGATTCATACTGGTAGATTTGCTTGGGGATTAATAGATAAAGTAAAGAAAGTGTTAACAGATTGGACTAAAAATAATCAAGATACTGTAACAATAAAATATCCAAAAAATGTCGCAGATGTTAATGGTATGAAAACATTAAATCCTAAATTAAGAGATTATCAGAAAGATGCTATACTTCAATTACTACTTAATGATGGTGGTATATTATGTTTACCGACAGGTGCTGGTAAGACTTTTACAGCAATAGAATATATGAAAGTGTTAAATGTTCCAACATTAGTAATTGTACATACTTTAGATTTAAAAGATCAATGGAAAAAGCAAGTACCTGATTTTTGTGATGTTATAAATTATCATGCTATAAAAGATAAAGAGATGTTAAAGAAATATAAGTTGTTTGTTTTTGATGAATGTCATAGGGTGGCTTCTAAAACAATTTATAATATTGCTATGAAAACTGGAAATTCTATACTCATAGGATGTTCAGCCACTCCATATCGTGAGGACGGAGAAGATATGAAAATCCAAGCTGCTCTCGGAGAGATAGTATTTCGCATTGATAGAAAATATTTAATCGACCAGGGATTTCTTTCTGATGCTGTAGTTTATTATTTAAAATTAAATAATCATAACAAAGACAGATTCTATAACTATCAAGAAATGTATAAAGAAATGATAGTAGATAATAATGAAAGAAATATGGAGATAGTTAAAATAGCTATGAGAAATTTAGATAAGAAAGTTTTAATATTAGTTAGTCAAATTGAACATGGTAATTTAATTCAAGAAGCTTTAAACTTTGAAAAGATTAAATCATTATTCTTACATGGTAATGTTAAAGATAGAGATCCGAAAGATAATAATATAGTTATTGCAACATCTATCTTTGATGAAGGTGTTGATATACCAGAGTTCTCAGTATTGATTCTAGCTGCTGGTGGTAAATCTAGTATAAGATTGGTTCAAAGAGTAGGCAGAGTTCTTAGGAAACATAAGAATAAAGATAAAGCTATTGTATATGATTTTATGGATAAAAGTAGATATCTTCGAGAACATTATATTAATCGACGTAGGATATTAGAAGAAGATTTTGAGGTAATAGAATTATAATTTGGGACAAATTATTTAAATAATTAAAAATTATAATAATTAATAAAATGAAATCGAAATATTGTCCAAAATGTTATAAAATTTTTACAAAAGGAGATACTGTTAGATTATCTAGTAAAGGTATTGAATGTTGTAATGTTTGTAATGATTTACAATATTTACAATCTGGATTGGTTAAGAAATTGTAAGATGAAATAATGAATGTTGAGAGATTTATTTGTTCATTATTTGCTGGGGTGGGTTCATTTATTACTATACATATACTTATAGATTTTTTGGGGAGATAAAATATGATGAGAAGAACTGAGAAAGATACCAGAATAGTATGGATTAATAGAACTGAAAGATTAGCTAGGAAGAATATTCAAGGTAGTTATGTTGTATATCTTGATGATAAAGATATAGATTGGATTAATAAAAGGAAGGAGGATTGATAAACATGATGAAAGAAGGATTTGCTTTTGTTGGAATTATACTTCTAATTATTGGAAGTATAATTGGATTAAGTTATGGTGGACTTTGGATGTATAAACATTTTGCACCCAAATATAGAGAAGCTGAAAGAGATGTATGGGAAGAGTCACCAAGTAGAGTTGAAGGTGCAATACAAGAAATAAATAAAAGAATGTTAGAATATAATAGAGTAGAATCTATTGAAGAAAAAGGAGCTATATGTTCATATCTTAGAACAAGTTATCCCGATTTATCACCACATAAGATAGATGATTATAAATTAAGACAGTTTTTTGAGAATTGTAAATATGGAGGATAGAAGATGAAAAAAGTAATTATATTATTGGGAATGTTATTAATTAGTTTATTAGCTTTAACTGGATGTGAGACTTCGTCTAGTGTTGAACAACAAGAGGCTCAAGCAGTTAATAATAATATGCAAGAAATGGGTAGACAAGTAGGTATGCCATTCATTGATGATTTTTTTGAAAAAAAGATGGCAAAACAAATATTTGAATTAAGGGATAATGCTGAGTTAATAACTTATGCTTATACAACAAACTTAGAAGGTAAATATATCTATTTAGGGAAGTGTATTGGTTTCGGATTACCATATTCAGTTCAATATACGAATCCCGAAAAAGTTCAAAGATCGTGTAGTTGTGAAGGAATTACTTTACCTCAAGCAGACCCTAATGGATTATACATGCCAGAAGGATTAAGTGCAACTTGGTTAATGTTAGTTAATGAAGAGACTGGTGAACCTGAAATAATTTATTCAGAGCCAGAAATAGTAGTTACACAAAGTAAGTTACCTAAAAGATTGGTAGCTGACTGGAGTTTACCTTCAGATTATTAAATCTGATTATTTTTTTTTATATTATAATGAAATAGAAACAATAGTATGTGATGATTAATATAGCTATGCTTAGAACAGCGTATGAACAAACAGTTAAGTTTTATGCTCAAAAGGAGAAAGGAAAATGAGAGAAGGAGATAAATTTTATAAAATTGAAGCTTTAGTTAGTAAATTAGATATAGATACAAAGTTAAAAAAAATAATTCCAGAATGTAGAAGTAAAAGTAGTATTTTATTTAACGCACTTGAAAATAATGGGATTAAAGTTTATGAAGTGTCAGTACATTCTGCAACTGCTAGAATACAACCTAAAAATATAACATTAGATATATCTGGGAATGGAGAATCATCAACAAGAAAAGGATTTAATAAATTTAAGATTGACGAAGTTTCAGCTACTCCGACGAAGGTGAATGAGAAATGAAAATTAGTTATAATAAAGATTTACAAATACAGAAAGTTGAAGGTACAATATTAGAAAAGATAAAGTTTTACTTTGGAGTGTGGTTTAAATGAAAAAAGAATGTCCGACTTGTTTAGGTGGTAGATTAGCACCAGAAGGTTTTGAACCTGATGATTGTCCTGAATGTGGGGGAGACAAGGTAGTTGAATACTTTCCGACAAATAAGAAGGTGAATGAGAAATGAGTTTAATAGAATAGATAGAATACAAGATACGTCTATGCTTAGAAAGGAGAAAGGAAAATGAAAAACAAAGAAAACTTTATTATTTATATTAAAAGAGTTTTTATAAAATTAATTATATATAATTTATTATTTGCTTTTATTATTATTAAAACTGGTTATTATGGTTTATTTATAATTTTAATAGGTAGTGTATTTATATTTGAATATTTTTCTTATAAAATAGAATTAACAAGAAATAAGGTTTGAAAAAAGATTTATACAAAGAAGCTTAGAATTATGATTGCTAGAGATGTAAAATTGAATGGTGAATAAATGAGTTATACAAAAATAGATATTTGGAATGATTTGTCTGAACTTCAAGCAACTAATTTCAAAGGTATGGAATGGCAAGAAGAGATTAGAAAGATAATGAAAAAGATAGATAAGGAGTTATGATTATGAAAAAAAATTATTTGAATATGGTTGTGGGTATAAATTACCTAAATCAGTTAAAGAAAAAGTTATAATTTTTATGGCTGAGAATGAAGATAAAGCGAGAATAAAAATGATGAAATTTGCAGAAAAGGAAAATGTATATATTCAAAATTATGGTAGAACTGTAAGTCGATCAAAGAAATTAGCAAAGAATCTAATTAAAAATAGTATAGAAGTATGAATATTAAAAATAGAGAGAGGGATAAAAATGAAAGTTGAAAAAATAGAAAAATATATTTGTGAGATTTGTCGAAAAAGGTATGATACAAAAGAAGAAGCTTTATTTTGTGAAAAAGAAGATAAATCTGAAAAAGAAAGAAAAAAATTAACAGAATTTGAAATTAAAGATGAACATCTTAAATTATTAAAAGAAATGAATATTCGTTGGGATGATTGTGAATTTGGAGCACCAGCTGTAGATTCTAAAAGACCGTATGGTAATTCTAACGGAGTTGATGATGTAGCAAGAGTAATAGGATATAAAAAAACAAAAGATACTATTGAATTTGATGAAGAATATGCAAAAGATTTTGTAGATATAAATGAATATTTAGAAGATTCTGATTGGACTCAAAAAGCATATGATTATTTATATAATATTCATAAAGATATGGAGATTGTTTTACAAATTGTTTTATCGTCATTATCTTTTAAAAAAGGTATATATATAAGAGATTCTGAATATTCTAAATGGAGATTTAAAAATATGCAAAATAAAATAAATGCGAGGTGTTGTTTATGAACACATATGAATCAGATAGTAATTATAATCTCAATACCTGTCCTATTTGTAAAGGAACTGGTAAAAAAAGAAAAATATGTTTTGGATATCCTGGGTATATTGATGAAGATTGTATTTGTGTAAAAATGTAGATAAAAATGAGAAATTATACATATAATGAAGTTATTAAAACAATTCCTATGTTTATAAATGTAATTACATTGTATCTTATTTTGTTGATTGTTATTGAAGATATGCCTTTGAGAAGTTATTTTATAGATCCATTATTAGCTTTAGTTCAAAGATATCCATCATTAATAGCATATTTATTAATTTTTGCAATAATTAGTATTTTAATTGAAAAGATTATTATTATTAAGATTAAAATTAAAGAGTTGAATTGAATGCCAATTAAAATGTCAGAATTTATTATAGGATTTTTTATTGCTTTAGTAATAAATATCTTATTAAGGTTATTATTATATTTACTATTATAAATATAATAATAACATTAATATTACTATATAATAAATGATAAGAGGGGAGGGTATAATTATGAAAAAAGTAATTATATTTATTGTAACATTTTTATTATTTTTAACTTTATATTGATAATTTTTTTTTAATTATTTAGAATCGTTAAGTAATTTTATTTTAATATTAGGATTTAGTATTTTATTAGTATTATGTTTGATAATAAAAATTTTAACTCAAAATTAAATACTAAAGGAGAAATTATATAAAGGGAATGCTCACAGGATATATTATGGAAAATTCTGAGGTAAAAGCAAGAAAATATTTAAAGAAGTTACATCCAAAAGGATATATAAAAAAGATGCCAGATTTTAAAATTACTGGTATGTTAAAAGGTGGTATGCCTGATTATCTTGTTATAGAAAAAGGTAAAACGATATGGTATGAAATTAAAACATTAGATCAAAAGAAAAAATCTTTTCCAGCATCTAGTTTTACTAATCAACAAATGATTGAGTTTAGATTAATGTATAAAGCTAAAGCGAATATTAAAATATTATTATATCATGGTAAAAATTATTATTTATTTAATTGGTCTTTAATTTATAACCATTTTATAAATAATAATAAATCAATAAAAATTAATATGTTGAGGTGAATTAAATGGTTAGAGAAATATTTGATTATGAAGTAATTAAACCCGATCAAAGTGAGATTATGATTTCTAGAGTGTTTAGGGAATATGTTGGTAAATTTGTTTGGGATGAAAGAACTCATAAATATGAATTTAAAGGTATAGTACCTGTTAGTGATGAAGAATTAGAAGAATTATTAAAAGCTATTAAAAAACTTAATAATAGATCTATATTACCAAAATGGTTAAAATGGAGCAAAAATTAAAAAGTTTAAGAATAGATTGTTTATATTTATTTATAATAATGTTTGTAGGATTTTTGTTACGATATTTTATATATATCAAACAGAAATATATAATGAATATAGATAGTTATGCTTATCTTTATAGAATAAAAGAAATTGCTAATTGGAAAGGTCGTGAATTTTTAATAGATATTGGTAAATTATTAGGAGAAAATGGTTTTATAATATTTTTGATGGTAGTATCCATATTGTCTTTAGGTTTATTTTATATATTATGTAGAAGATATACTACTAAAACTGCTTCATTAATTGCAGGGATTTTATTTGCTATATCACCATTAGTATTTTTTAATAATCAATTTGGGATAACTGATAAAAATGTTCCAACTATATTTATGATAATATTATGTATGTTATTATATTCTATTAAAAATAGAATTATAAGATTTATAACATTAATACCAGCATTATTATTTTTCAGATATGTTTGGAGTGGTTGGTATGCAATGTTTATTTTAATATTTGCTGGTTTCGCTTTTGAATCTATTTTAAGAAAAGAATTGAGAATGACTTTAGTTTATGGTATAATATCTGTTATAGGATTTATTTTAGGATGGTGTAGGTTTTATTCATTGGTTGAGCCTGTGAATAGACATTTAATATCAGAACTTTCTCCTATTTGGAATTTACCACCTTTTGCAGAATATATTGTTATAATTATAGTTTGGATATTGATGTTTACAAAATTAAGATTAGAAAAAAAGAATACTGAAAAACTTATTAAATATGTATTTTTATATATAGGATTAATATTAACATTTTTTTATATGTGTTTTGTTTTTAGAATTAATATTTATTTTATTATTTTTTTATATTTATGGGTTGCTATTTTATTAGATGATTTAAAATATAGATGGATGATTAAATCTTTATATGTTATAGGTATTTTTAGTTTAATAATATTTTTAAGTGTTAATATATATATGAGAGAGCCTGAAATGAATGATGGGTTGAAAGAAGTTATGGATTATGTTAATAATTTAGAATATGATTGTATTGTCGGTTTATGGGATATGGGTCATATATACCAATATTATGCTCCAGATAAAAATGTTTATTATTCCGCATCTGCAAACAATTATAAAGAGCAATTAGAATATATGGTTTATGGTAATAAAAGTACAAATTGTATTATAATATATAGTGATGAAGATTTAGACGCTTTAAACTATATGTTAGTTTTTGAAAATGAAAATATAAGTAAAGAAGAATATTGGGTATCTAAAAAAGAACCTATATTTACTTCATCATATAAAGATAATAATTACTATGTAGTAGTAAATTAATTTGGAGGTAAGTAATAATGACAAAAATTAAATCTGAAGACTCGAGAAGAGCTCTTAAAGAAAATGGGTATAAAGTTATTCGAGCTTATATTAAAAGCGAGAATAAGGATAAATTAATGAAAGCAAAAAAAGTGTTACAATTATCTAATATTGATTTAGTATTAGATTTGATAATTAAAAAAAGTGTAAACGCTAAAGGAGGTTTGAAAAAATGAAAATATCTGATATAGTTTCAAAAAAGGGAAAAGAAGAAAAACCTGAAAAAGAAGTAATAGACAATGAAGCAGAAAAGTTAGAAGAACAAAGAAGAGAAATAGAAAAACAAATGATGAGTAGAACAGTAAGAGAAAATGATCAGCCTGTTGAAGAATTAAAATTAGAACCAGTTCCTGAACCAGTTCCTGAGCAGGAACCAGAATTTAGACCTACAGAATCTGAGGAAATTAAATATCCGCAACAGAAAGAAGTAGTTGATATTCCAATTCCTGAACAGCAACAACCTCATCTACCCCCTTCAGTAGAATATCCAATAGAAGAATCTATGGAATTACCTAAGCAATTTAAATTAAGTGTTGTGTTAATTAATGGTATGAAAATTCCTATAGTATTCAAATGTCATTTAATGGAAATTGATGGAATACTTAAGGATATGGATGATGCTATAGAATATAGTAAAGTGATAACTTTAGGTGATTTTAAAATTCCTGGAGAGAAAGTTTTATATATCGATTTAGCTGGTAGATAATTGATATATTAATATCACCTCTTTTTCCTGGATTTCTGGGGATTTATTCCCCTCCAGGTTTTTTTAATAAAATGGCAAAAAACTCTAAGCTATTATTTTGGACTATTATAATATTCACTGTTGTAAATATTTTGGACTTTGTAACGATGTTGCCTATTATGCATCTGGAAACTAATCCTATTTTTTTAAATTTTGGTTTATGGGGTTTAATTATAATTAAGATAATTATTTTGTTATTAGTTTGGTGTGTTTATAGTTTAAAAAATTATGGAGAATGGATATCATTTATTTATTGTTTCTTTTTAGTACAAATTATTTATATTATGGGATATTTTGGAGTATTAATTAATGTTATAGTTTTTTTAAATCCTGAGATATTAAATCAAAGTATTCAAGTATTAGCCAATGATAATTTAACAAATTATTATAAAAAGGTTATGATTTTTTATTATTGTATTCCTATGATTTTAGGAATTTTATCCTTTTGGGTACATAAAGATAATTTAAGGTATTTAACATGGAAGAAGAAATAGAAGAGTTAGGTTTAAAGACTAATATATCTCAACTTAAAAAGATATTGTTAGATTATAGAAATCAGCTTAGACGTATGAAGATTGATAACATTGAAGAATATCCGATTATAATCAATATTAATAATGATACTGGAGAGGTGGATGGTTTTGAGTTTAAAGATTACTAATGAACAAATAGCAGCGTTAAGAACTAAGCTTAATGTTATGTATGATGATGTAGAAAAGTTAGATGCACAGATAGATTTAATGATATTAAAACGTAATAATTTAATAAATCAAATAGAATCTGGTGTAGCTGTGATGATTAAATATGAAGATGTCTTACGATAAATATATATTACAATATATCTATTACAGTAGATAGATACCACGCTATAACAAAATAATTTCTACCGTGTGCAAATATCTTTTTTAATGTATATACCGCAGTATATAGATTTTTTTCTAAAAATTGTTTATAATAGTTCTAAGATGTTAAAATATTATACAATTTAATATGTCTTTACCTCTATAGAAGATAAATGTTATCAAAGATTATGATATAATCTATCTACTCTAGTAGATAGATTAAAATTCGGCAATTTTTTTTTACTTTAATATATCTGGGGGTTCACTCTAGAGTGTCGCAACCCTCCAAGAGGGAATAACAAAATAGACATTTTGTTATATTTAATTTCTTTTTGTTATAATGAATTAACCCTATAGAAAGGGGGTCCCCCCTCTTTAATATACCTAAGGTAAAGGCCTTCCGAACCATATCCCGGGCCGGCGGCCCCTTTTTTTATCCCCCCTCCGCGGTCCCCTCCCCCTACCCACCTATCCTGTTTTAAACCCGAAATATAATATATATTAAATTCAGAAATTAAATTCCTTAAAAAAAAGCAAAGTTTAAATATAAAGGGTGAGATATTAATACATGTTCCAAAATTGAAAAAAATCAATTTTTGAAACGGAGGAAAAGAAAATGAAATGGAATTATTTTGAAATAAAAGGAAATAACAATAAAGGCAAAGAAGAGATAATATACTTGTACGGTACAAGTAAAAAAATGATATCAGAACAAGCCTTTGATAAAAAAGGTATTGAAGTGGCTACAAAAGAAGATATCAAGGAACTTAAATTTTCAGAAGTAACTGCCCTTCTAGAAATTAGGGATATGTCTGATTTAAGAAAGCAAGGCAAAGAATATCTTAAATCCAAAACAAAGGAAGGGAAATAATCCCTTTCTTTTTTTTTGTGTATTCTTTTACCCGGGATTATATTTTTAATAATATATTAATCCACTTTCATTAGGTTTATATTTATTTCTTAAATCCTGACATGCTGTAGATCCGTGGGTTATTAAACTTATATATCCTGATTTTAACATCCCCTTTTTTTAACCCCATATAGACATGACCTGAAATATATAATATATATAATACGCGCGTATGCGACTCAGGACGGACACAATTTATATACTACATAATAAATATATATCCCATCAAATAAAATAAATTAAAAAAGGTGAGAACAAATGAATCCATTAATAATAGCAGCAAAAGGTGAAATATTATGTCGGAACGGTTATGATGCTGCCGATGTAATAGATATGACCCTCAATGAAATAAATGAAGCTTATGAATTAGTTCTTAGCAGAGGTGGTATTAATGTATAGACTTCCTACTTCATTTGAGGTGGCTATAATTAAAAAATTTATGGCAGTTCCTAAGATTAAAAACGAAATCCTAAGACGTAACGGTTTTCTTATTGATTATATATGTGTAGATTGTCAAAGGATTAAAGAATTACCTAAGTATGTCGAAACAGGTGATTTTGACTTAGACAATGAATTTGAAGAAAAATATTGGTGTCCGGATTGTGATAGTAGGATGCTACAACTAGAAACAGGCGAATATTAAGAAAGGAGGAAAAGAAAATGGCAAAAGAGAAAGAATGTTGGATTTGTAGAAGATCCGAGAAAGAAATTAAGGAGATGTATAAAGAAAGTGATACAAGTATAGATGATGATGGTGATAGGTATGAAGTTAATAATGATTTTAAAGAATTAGAAAAAGAAGGATCTAAGCTATTTAAAAATGTTTGGATATGTCCTATGTGTATGAATATTCTAAATCATAGCACATATAAATATTTAAGGGATCCTGAGAATACTGAAGAGTTAAAAGAATGGTTAGACGAAGAGTATGAAAATGATAAGCAATGGAATAATGATAAGGTAGAAACTATTAAGAATATTGTTAGAGAAATGTTACGAGAATTATAAAGGAGGAAAAGAAAATGGCAAAAGCAATGAAAATGGCGGATAAGAAAGATTATCAGGAAAGATGCCGTAAAAATCAAACCGGGGAATATTCAGGGGGTGAAACTTCTGATTTAAGTAAAATCCTAGCAATTAAATGGGATTTAGACCATGGGTATTTTGTTGATGCATCACGAAGAAAAATTCTAGAAGAATATCAAAAAAGAAAAGATGCTTATAATAAAAAAATTTTTACAGAAAAATTATAGGAGGAAATATAAAATGATTAAGGATAAAGGTGAATTACTAGCAATTACTGCTGGATATGAGGATATTATTAATAATTATCCTGAAGATGAAATTCAAGCTTATTGGAGTTATTGGAATGACAGATAAAAAGAAAAAGTGTGGTGTTTGTAAAAAATGTGGCAAAGCTACAAAGGATGGTAGAAGAACATTATGTGACAAATGTGATTACTTAGATTTAGATATAAAGAAAAGAAAATGGAAATATGATAGAGAACGTATCATGCGGAGAGACCGCCTCTAAAAGCACTTATGCTATAAATAAGGGAGAAAAAAATGCAAATAAAAGAACTAATTAAAAAACTTGAAAAGATCGAACAAGAACACGGAAACGTAGAAGTTAACGTATATATAGAATATATTATTGAATTGCCAAAAAAAGATTATGAAGTATTACAAAAATATGGAGTGATATAAATGAAGATAGGACTTAGTCATGATGAGATTGTAGATGTATTGGAATGTCTTAAACATTCCTTAGTAACTAGAAGAATAGAAGTAGCAGAACATAGAAATTTTGTACGTGATATAATTACTAAACTTGAAAAAGCAATAGGAGTTGATGAATAATGATTATATTACAAAAAGTAAGGGCAGCTGGGAAAAGCCATGAAATTGCCGAACAATTAAAAATAAATAATAATATTATAGTTGTTCAACCTTCATTAAGAGCTAGGGATTTTTTTTAAGTAGATATGATATTCCAAACAAGTTACATAATAATGTGTTGTTTGCATCAGAATTAATATATTATTATAATATGGGAAAACTTAGAAATAAAAAATTAATATTTGATGAATTATGCATGTGTATAGATAATATGTTTTCAGGAACTGAAAAAATAGAAAGTTATGGCACTGAAAATATAATAAGTTTTAATTCAATAAGGAGTGATGACTAATGAAACAAATTTTTGAAATTGAAGAAATTAAAGATATATTATGTTCAATAATATATTTAAATCAACCTTTATGTTATGATTTAAGAACTAAAGAAAAAGATAATAATATTCTTGAATTAGATATTTTTGAAATATTACCTACAGAAATAAAAAAGTTTACACAAGACCTTATAAATTATGATTGTGAAGATGAAGACGAATCTAAACAGATAATACCTGAATTAGAAAAAGAAGAAAAATATAAAAATATTCATAAATTAATTTCTATAGAACTAAAAGATAAAATACAGCATATTATTTATGAATATGAATACGAATATTTACATAAACATATAGTCCCAGAACTATATTTATATAATGACATAAAGCAAATAATAGAAGAAATTAAAAATATAGGCAAAAATACAAAAGTATTTTTAATTAAAGATTTTATTTGTTTGTTTTTTGAATTGATACCTGAACACTCAGAAGATTTAGGGGGTGAAATTTGGATTTTTGGAAATAAAATTCTCGGAAGATTAAAACTAGGGACTTGTGGAGGATATAGTTTTGTTAGTATCCCATCTGAATTTAAGGAGATAAAATATAAGAGGTTTAAACAATGAATGAAGAAAGATTAATTGAAATATTAGATTATATTAAAGTATCAAAAAATAGATGTAACACAAGGTTAGAAATCAAATCTATTAGTAAATTATTAAAAATTTTTAATATTGATTATGATGAATATATATCTCCATTTGAAAATATTTTTTTTAATTATGATAATTTTTTCAATATTATACCAAATCAAATTAATGACTTATTTAGATTCTATTCTACACATGGAGAAGAAAGAGGTATCGAATTAATAAAAAATAATTTAAAGAAAAAACAAAAAGAAGAAATAATAAAAATTGAAGACTTAGAAAAATCTAAAATTGAATCTTTTTGTAAATATTTAAAGGACAAGGGATGTATAATTAAATTTATTAATTCATGTATCGTTATAAAAAAAGATAATTATGTTTTTAAAGAATCAGAAGACATAGTAAACTATATTTCACCAGTTGAGTATTATAATTATAAATTTAAGAGGTGTAAAACATGAAAGTAAAAATACCATTTTATGTCAAAGAAAAAATGCAGAAGCTTATTAATGCTAAGTTTGATGTTTATGTTGTAGGTGGAGCAGTAAGAGACAGTTTAATGGGGAAAGAACCTCATGATTGGGATTTGTTCACTAATGCAACAGGTGAAGATATATTAAATATATTTCCTAATGGTAAAGTCATAGGGAATGAAGAACGCCAAGAAAAGATACTTACAGTAGTTGTTGATGATATTGAGATATCTCAATTCCGTAAAAGTGGAGATAGAAAAGTAGTAGGTGATAGTTTAAAACATCATTTAAGTACATGCGATTTCACTGTAAATAGTATAGCATGTGATATAGAAGGTAATATAATAGATCCTAACAATGGTGAATGGGATATTAGACAAAAAGTTTTAAGATTTGTGGGTAATCCTATTGATAGAATGAATGAAGATCCTTTAAGAATACTTAGAGGTCAAAGATTCTGGGCAACATTTGGAACATGGGAAGATAGAGTTGTAGTCCTAGATAATCTAGATTTATTAGATAAATTACCCAGAGAAAGGATAAGAGATGAATTTATTACAATATTATCTTCAAAAAATGGTCTAGAAAATCTTACATATAATAAAGAAATGATATTAAAAATCATTCCTGAATATGAAAAAGTTATAGGTATGCATGGTGGAGATAATCATGCTGAAAATGTTGATAAACATATGTTAAATGCTTTTAAAATAGCACATGATATTACAAAGGATTGGAGAATTAAACTTGCAGCTTTTTTTCATGATTTAGGTAAAGGTGTTTGTGTTAGTAATAATTCAGAAACAGGAATACATTTCTATCAACATGAAAAAGTTGGCGCAGAAATTGTAGAAAACTGGATGAGAAAGTATAAGTTTAGTAATAATGATATTGAATTTGTTTCAACCTTAGTTAGATATCATATGTGGTCTTATAAAGCTGGTGAAATATCTAAAAAATCATACTTAAGAATGTTTAATAATTTTAAATCAGCTGGAATATCCATTTACGATTTTGTTATGGTTATATATTGTGACCACCAAGCGAACAATAAAAAGCCTAAAATTAAGTTTGGAGATTTTTGTAAAGATAGTTGGATATTACAAAGATATTGGGAATGTGTTCATACTAAAGAACCATTTAATAAAAATGATTTAGAATTACAGGGTGGTGATATAATAAAGATATTTAATAAAGAACCAGGTAAATGGGTCGGAGAACTTATGGATAAAATGCTTGAAGCTATAATGAATGATGAATTAATTAATGATAGATTAGAGCTTGTTAAGTGGGTGAAGAAACAATGAAAAAACAGATTGAATTTATCAAGGAATATTGTAAATTTGAACCTTATAGTTGTTATGTTATATTAGCTGTTGCAAGAAAGAAAGATAATAAGGATATTACTGGTTCCCAAGAAGTATGTTTTAAAGAAGTTATATACAAAGAAAATCATATTGTAAGAAAATATACTAGAATTTATAATAACTGTAAAAATTATGTAAATGATAAAAACGAACATCTTAATTTTTATATTTATATTTCTGTTAATCCTAGAGATACTAAGAAATGTTATTGGGAATTTCAGAAAGAAATGTTATCTGTAGGAGAAGAATTATCAAGAAATGTAGATAAAGAATCGCAGTTAGCAAGACTAGATAAAAGATGGTTATCTGTATTAATGAACCCTCAAAATAAAAAAGGTAGAGGTTTGTTCTTATTAGATATAGATACAAAAGATGAAAGTGTAATTGCTAAGATTCAAAGAGAATTAATAGATAATAAATATTGCACAAATAGATTAGCTTTTATAGAAACAAAGAATGGATTTCATGCAGTTTATGAACCATTTAATAGAAAAATATTTTATCATTGGTTAGTAGATAATAATTTAACAAATGTAGTTGAAGTAAAAATAGATCATTTATTATTTTTAGATAGAGTGGAGGTAAAAGAATGAAATCAGAAAAAAGAATGTACGTTTTAGTTCCTTATAATTTAAGTGATATACAGAAAGGTATTCAGGCATTACATGCTGTTGCTGAAATGAGTTATAATCCATCGATTAATTGTAACGATTTTAAACAATGGGTAAATGAAGATAAAACAGTTATAATATTGAACGCCGGGACTACCGGTAAAAATTCAACTATGTATATGCATAAAAAAGCTTTAAAGAAAATGAAAGTTGAAATGTCAATCTTTAGAGAACCTGATTTAAATAATGCTATGACTGCAATAGCTTTTATTGTTGATATGCAAAAGGATATCCATATATTAGGATATTTAAAACAAATGAAACTTGCATAGGAGGAAATAAAAAATGCCAAACATAATAATATATTTAGATAATGAAACATATTTAAGTTTTATTTCATCATCTAGTGAAAAGAAAGACGAAGTAAGAAAAAAAGCAGTAAATATAATTAAAAAAAACTTGGTGGTAAAAAATGTACCCTAGTGAAGAAGAAATCAAAGATAGGTTAAATACTTTAGATAATATGCTTATTACTTTTTTACATGAGAAGGAGACACTTAATACACATATAGCTAGAATAGAAGAAGAAAAAAAAATATTAAATGATTTAAATAATTTACGAGGAGGTGTAAAAAAAATGAAAAAAAATAATGATGAAGAACATTGGAATAATGATCTGCAAGGTATGTTTGAGATTGTAGATCTTGGCATGCGACAAATGCTAAGAAGAAAAAAGATATCTGTTGTTACATATAATAAATGGTGCAAAGATATAGAGCTGTCGTCTCAAGGAAAATTAACAGAAGAACACAACAACAAGGAATTAAAATTTAGCCGAGAGTTTGACGGAGGCAAGAAATTTGCAGACGCTTACGAGAAGTCTATAAGAATAAAACAGGGTTTAAAAAAATGTCAAAAGAAGGATTAAGCTCAGAATAAATGAATATTTATTTTTTGAAAATGGAGACCTTGCAGACATAACTCATTATACTGGAAAACATGAAAAAGCAGGGAAAACAGAACTTAAATTCCTAAATAAAATATATGTGATATAAAAGAAAATGAGAACAAACGCAACAAATCTTAGGAGAGTGCTAAAATGAAAATAACTAAACAAGAAAAAAAACAAATAAAAGAATGGTATACTAAAATAAAAAATAAAAAAAAAGTAGATTTAGTTATATATGGTACAAGAAACCATAACATTTTAAAATCATTTGGACTTGAGATTGAAAGAGGACGAACAGGGGAATATAATGGTTATGGTTATGAAAGATTACCAAATGCATATATTTATAATTCTTCAGATAATAAAATTTGGAAGAAAATGATTGCTAAAATAGAAAAAGTAGCAATAAAAAAACTTCCTAAAACAAGAAGCCCAAAAGAAAAAATAGAATCATGGTGTAAGAGATTGTCTCTATTATCTGGAATATCTATTGAAGAAGCAAAAAAGATTGCTCAAGAAAAGATAGATTATTATGACACAAATGTTGAAAAGAGGTTTTCTTCTGCTCAAGCATACGAACCTAGAGGTTCCCGTTATCCTGCATGGGTTAAACAAGCGGAAAAAGATTATTATAGATTCTATAATGACGAATCAGTAGCACTCAAAAGGATAACAGATGAAGAGCATGCTTTTGCTATATTATCTGCAAGCAACAGGCATAATAATACTGATTATGAGAGTAGATTGGAAGAAGGAAAGGAGCTTGCTAAAATTGGCGATATTGATAAATCAGAAGTCAAGGAATATGCAAGAGAAAATAAAGTCAGTTATGAACCTTGCTATACAATACGCAAGAGATAATAAATACAAAACAGTAGGACTATATGCAGAACCACAATCAGATAATGGGATAGATGGTGAAGCATTAATAGAATTTTATCAATCATTAGGTTTTGAATCTCATGGATATTGTACTGAACTAATGACATTGAGATTATATTAACGTAAACCAAAGCACTTATGCTATAAATAAGGGAGAAAAAAATGAAACCTAAACTACAGTTGGCTGGACAAGATGGAAATGCTTTTCTTATTTTAGGAAAAGCTAAAAGAGTAGCAAAAGAAAATAAAATGGAAAATTGGAAAGAAATACAAACAGAAGCAATGTCAGGAGATTATGACCATTTATTACAAACATTAATGAAACATTTTGATGTTGAGTAAATAAGTCACAATTTATATATAACATAATAAATTAATATAATGTCCAATTGGACGGAGGTTGAATAACATGACAAAACTAAGTTATTATGCGGCAGTAGCTCAAGACAATACCAAATCACTTTGGTATGGACAGAGCAAGTTGGAAGTAATAGGATTTGGAGAAAATAATGGAGGACCTTTTACAGATATAAAAGAACTTACATTATCAGAAGCAAAAACAGATTATGGTGAAAAGGAAATGGACAAAGCTAGAAAATTTAGGAAAGAAAATAGAATAAAAACTAGTTCAATTCCTGGAGCTCCAACAAAAGTAAAAAAAGAAACAAAAAAGAAAACTAAGAAGGAGTAAATCCTTCTGATTTTTTTTTATTAGGTGATATTAATGAATACTATGGCTAAGATAGAAATTGAATTTCCAGCAGGATGTATTGATAGTAAAAGTTTTTTATTAGTAGCTAGAGATGTTAGAAAATTAGTTGAATTAACTACTGGTATGAAAAATATTACAACTGCTGAGTATGAAGAACCTAAATTTTAAATCCTATAAAGATTTGTCATTTTCTATTATAGGTAGTGTACTCCCGTGCTATAACGGGAGATTATAATTATGAGGTGAAAAAAATGTTAAAAAAGAAAAAACCTATTATATTATTTGATGAGGATTCTTATAATATTATAGCTGCTAATGATAAGCAAGAGTATTATTTAATATGTTCCAACTGTGGGAATTTTAAAAAATTTTATAATGATTTATATGCTAGGACTAGAGCAACTTCTACGGATAAATATGATGCTATTAGGAATGAGATTGAAGGAGATGATTGGATAGTTGATGATATTGGTGATATAGAATATGATGATGATTGGTGTTGTGATGTATGTGATTCTGATAAGATTGAAAGTTTTGATGATAGTATTGGATTATTAGAATTTATTTATTTACATGTAAATAAACAAGGTAAATGGCATAAGCCTGGATTTAAACCAGATTCTAAAAATAGAAATCCAGAGATTGGTAAATTATTAATGAGAGAAAAACTATAGGTGATAAAAATGCATAAAAATATAGCTAAGATAATACAAAAGATAGTAAATGAAAGCCCTTATAATAATATTTTATTTACTTGTGAAGTATTTGAAAAACCTACTAATGGTTTTTGGGAAGTTAATATAAATTTTATTGATAGGGATAATGCGCATAGTGAAGCATTAATAAAGTCTTTAAGATATATAGGATTAATATATGGTGAGGCTTTAGGAATAGATGATCAGATTAAAACTGTAAAAATATGTTAGGAGGTAGAATAAAATGGAAATAAGAAAAAAAATTGCTAATGTGTGGTTAATGGAAAGTTTAATACCAATATTTTATATGTTAACAGTAATGTTTAGTTGGTATGGTAAAATACTTTTAGTAGGATTAATGGCTTTACTTTTTGGAATATTTGGTATTGTCTTTTTTATAGTAAAAGTTAAATATTCTATAGAATTATTAAAAGGAGGTAAATGAAAATGGAAAATGAACCAGATGTAAAGGAAATCAATTTTAATGAAATAAAGAAAGAAGATTTTGGGTTAGTTGTAACTGGAGCTGGAAAACCATATAAAGCATGGTGCGACGTTATAGCAGAAATGCTTAAAAAAGAAAATATAGTTAAAATTGAAGAAAGAGTTTTTGAAAAAGCAGCAGTTATAAAAGGTAATATTGCTGGGGATTCTGGAAGAACCGATTTATTATTATTATTTAATAAAATGCAAAACATTGATATTGGTAAATTAGCAGTTTGGAGGATTAGATTTGGGGGTATATCATGGGTTGATGATTTTATAGATAATTATGGAAAAGATTATGGGTTAAAAATGGATTAAACGATATATCATCTAATCTAAATTTAACCTTGTTTTAAAATATATGGAGGAAAAAATGAAAGGATTATTTTATAGATAATTATGGGAAGATTATGGATTAAAAATGGATTAGATATGGGTCTAATCTAAATTTAACCTTGTTTTAAAATATATGGAGGTAATCTTATGTGGGTAGAGGTTATTAAAAAATATAGACCTGAGATAGGAGATTTAGTAATACGGGAAAATGTATTATTAGGCAAGATTGTAAATATATCAAAAAAATTTAGGCAATCTTATGTTAAAATACTCAAGTGTCATATTAAAGAAAGAATAGGAGAGAAAGTTCCTATAATGAACTCAGAATTAAAATTAGTATGGAGGGAACAAAAATGAAAGGATTATTTTATAGTAGGACAAGAGGATTTTTTATTGAGGAGATAGAATCTGAAGAGATTGGGATGGATATTGAAATAAATTTAGGAGTATCTTTTTTAGGAAAACAGGAAGAAATTGAACAAGAAATGAAAAATCATCTTAAAAGTAAATAAGTCACAATTTATATATAACATTTATTATATTAATTTATCTATTGAATAAATAAAAAAGCGGAGGTAATTAATAATGTCGGAAATAACTATACCAAGAGAAAGTCCATTAAGTATTCCAATGATTATGAAAGCTCATTGGAATGCTAAAGAACCTTTCCATTTAATTGGGGAGCCAAGTACTGTCAAGTCTGCATTAATAAAACAGACAGCGAGTAATATTTGCCAGGAAGAAGAGGATGATAGAGAATTTGTGGAATGGTCTAAATTAACATTAGATAAAAAGAAAGAAGTATCAGAAACCCCTGATAAATATTTTATCTTTGAAGATCTTAGAGCTAGTGAAACAGATATAGGAGAATTAAGATTACAAGACATGAATACAGAAAATAATTATATTACTTACAAGTATAGCTTAATATTCCATACTTTGAGTAACCCAAATGCTAAAGGTGTATTGTTTTTTGATGAAATGAATTTAGCTTCTAACATGATTAAAGCTCAGTTCTATAAAGTATATAATGATCGAAGTATAGGAGATATGCCTATTAGTGATAATATATTAGTATGTTCTGCTGGTAATGAATCTAGTCAAGTAAAAGATGTAATACAAGATAGTGTTGCATTAACTACTAGAAGAGGTAATTATTTTATTAATCCATTAACGAGTGAGGAGTTTGTAGAATATGGTGTTAAAATAGGAATACATAATAGTATTATAGGATATCTTTCTTTTGCACCACAAGATGTGCATGCTTTAAAATATGATATGATGGATCCTATTGGTCAACCTTGTGCTCGTACTTGGGAAAAATTATCTAATATTATGAAAAATTCTGACCTTGGTATTGTTGATAAAACTATAATAGCTAGGGGAATATTAGGATCTGCTGTTGCAACTAAATTTATATCTTATGATAAACTTGCAGATAGTATAAAATTACAGGATGTTATTGATGATCCTAACAAAGCAAAAAATGTAAAAGAGATTCAAATACAATATGCAATAGTCTCTGGATTACTTGCTAGAGTAAAAGAAGGGGATAATATTATGAAAGTTGTGTATGAAGTATCTCTAAATATAAAAGAAGAGATTGGTATATATATGCTAAGGTTAGCAAAAAAGACTTTAGGTATTAATAAGTTTAAAAAATCTGTAGAGAATAATGATGATATATACCAAAAATGTTACAAAAAATTTGGAGACTTATTAGTAGGATAAAAATGAATGCGGAAAGAAAAATAAAGAAATCTATAATCGAATTACAGGTTGACCAGCCTTTTTTTGCTTTTTTAGCTATGAATATAAAACTTAAAAAAATGCCTGATAATACTAATTTTAAAACTATGGGTGTAGATGCAAATTTTAATTTATATTATGATGAGGACTTCGTAAACAATGTTATACCGTCCGATTCTATAAGGAAAGGTTGTGTATGTCATGAAGTATTACATGTCGCTTTAGATCATATAGGACGTGTAGGGACTAGATATAAAATGTTAGCAAATATAGCTCAAGATATGGTAGTAAATATGATATGTGAAAAGAATAATTTACAAACTCTTAAAAAACCTGAATATGTTAATGCTGATGCAAGTTCTGACACAGCTTGGATATTTTTAGATAAATTAGGATTTTCTAAAATAACTGTAACAGAAGTCTATGAAAAATCTTGGGAAAGGGTTTATAGCGAGATTCTTGATATATTAAAAGGTCAAGGATTTTCACCAGAAGATGTTGAAAAGAAAATGACATGCGCAGAGACCGCCTCTTTTTTCGATTATCATATGCATGAATCTTTTAATAAAATGTCTAAGGAAGAACAAAATCAGGTAAAAGAAAATTTGAAACAAATGCTTTCTGATGCTTTAGTTTATTCTAAACAAATGGGGAAAGTTCCTAGAGGTATGGAAAGATATGTGACAGAACTTTTAAATCCTAAAATACCTTGGAATACAAAATTAATGAAACATTTGAAAAGTCATACTGAACCTAATGATTGGAGTTATCATAGACCACATAGAAAATCACATAATTTAGGAATATATATGCCTATTATTAAAAAAGAGCATATTGTCATAGAAGTAATAGTTGACACTTCTGGCTCTATTGATCAAAATTCTTATAATGAATTTATTAGCGAGGTTCACGGGATGATAAAAGTAATTCCTAATATTACTGTTTATTTAAGTTTTGCAGATACGGAGATTAGAAAAACTGTGGTAATGACTAAATCAAACATTAATGAATTACTAACTATTAATCCTTCTGGTGGTGGCGGAACAGATATGGAATACGCATTAGAGCAATTAAGAGATGAAAATAGAAATTCTCCATTTGTTGTTGTTTTAACTGACGGGTATACAAATTGTGATAAGAATGGTAACGAGTTAGGATTTGATATATTATGGGTGATATGTAAAAATGGTTTAGATGAAAAAAAAGCTAGTAAGCATTTTAAATATGGAAATGTTATAAAAATGTGAGGTGTTAGAATGGAAAAAGAAAAAGCTTTAGAAATTATAGAACAGATTGCTAAGATAAATAAAGAAATTTCTACAATTAATAAGGAAGATTATTATTATTTAGGAAATGAATTTATAGATATATTACAAAGAAATAATATTATAGGGAATAAAGAAGTATTAAACAAAGTAATGGGATATTTTAGAGCAACTTTTGAAAATTTATCAAGTAATTCTGTATTATTATATAATAATGGTAGAGAATCTATAACAATAGGTAAATATGGTTTTGGTATTAGAAATTATAGACAAGCAAAACCTGTTATTAATTTTTATAATTATCAAAAATTAATGAAACATAAAGATAATATTATAGAAAAACTTAATAATAAAAGAAAATGGAATAAAGCTGATGAATTTAAAATATTCTCAGAGTTAGACTTTGATAGCTTTGATAGTAATCATTCCGTTGAAATTCCATTAAAAAAACCTGTAGCTATATTAATAAATGAAGACACTTCTACAGAAACTATATTAGCAGATAAATTATCTGTAAATGTTTTAGGAGTAAAAACTGTTATATTATATTTAAAAACTAAAGAGGGGTTGGTAGAGATTGAGAATCCTAAACATATATTTACGGATGATAAAATATCATTACTTTCGAATTATATTTTATCTGACCAATTAACTCATATTTTAGGGATATTTGAGAAAGAGATTAAAGAAAAATCTATTAAACAAAAAGAAATATTAGATATATTGGAAAAGAATTTTGGTAAATATATTATGATGAATAATTTGTGAGGTGATAAAAAATGAAATGGTTATTTAGAATGGAACATGTTGGAGAAAAGATGTGGAAAAATAAAAATAAGGTTGTTAAGTTATATAATGAGAAAGTACAAAATCCTGTTGTTAATACAAAACAATCTTGTGGTATTTCAAAGGCAGATTTTGATATAATATTAGATGAATTAAATAGAATTGGTATTGAGGTGTAAAGATGAGTAAAATTAAAATTGAATTTGAATCAGCCCAGCCGATAACTAATATTAAATTAACAGAACTAAGAGATACCGTTCTTTCGCTCCGTGACGAAGTAGCAGAAAAATTATCTGAACTTTTTTATACTAAAGGTAGTAAAGATAAAACTATTGCTTATGTTGATAATATTGAAATGAGGTGATTAATGTGTTATGTGAAACATGTAAAAAGAAAGAAGCAATTAAAGCTAAAGTTACTCGAGGAAAGAATGAATGCGAAGACTGTAGAAAGAAAACTGGTAACTGCCTGATATGTGGTGATAATAGGAATGATTGTTGTTGTTAGGAGGTTAAAAGATGAGAAGAATAAGGTTATGTGAAAATGTATTAATAAGTAAAATGAGAAAAGACTCTAGATGTTTATGTCCTAATTGTGGTTTAGGTTTTGATGATAATAAACCTAGTATTTCGATTAATAAACCAGGGGTTAGTTATAGTGGAGCATCTATTAATATGAGAATACATTTAGTATGCATTGACGAGTTATACAAAAAGATCAAGAATGGGATAGAAGTTCATAAAAAGGAAATTTTCACAGAATCATTATAACTTGGGACTATATATAAATACTACTTGTGATTAATTAAATATATAAAACGTAACGGAGGTTAACAAAATGGAAGAAAATATAATTAATGAAGAACTTGGTGGAATGGCAAATTATGGAGAAAGAATAGTTAATAGAATTTTAGGTGATGGAGATGATGAAGTAACACAAGAAATAAAAGACCTATTAAATTAGGTTTTTTATTAAAAGGAGGATAATAAAAATGGATACGAAATGTGAAATGGAAAAAGTTATTCTGGGTAAAAACAATATTAAAAATTACAAATTGTATGATAATAGAAGAAGGATTAGACCTGCACAAGTTAGTAAATTGAAAAATCTTTTAGTAAAAGGAGAACATTTTGATACTCCTTTAGCAGTAAATATGAGAGATAATGTTTTATGGATTTTAGATGGTAATCATAGATATGAAGCTTTAGTTAAATATTTTGAAGAAAATCCTCAACAACAAGTAACAATTTGGCAAATGGTTTATAAATTAGAAACTAAAGAAGATGAAAAGAAAAAATTTTTAGAATTAAATAGCGGGGTTAAACCTACTGGTGAAGATTTTATTCAACAGTATGCTGATGATATTCCTTTTCTAAAAAATTTTTTAGAAACTTCTGATAAGGTTTCTATATATGGTACTATTAGAAAACCTATTAAGATTAGAAGATTATTACATATATATCATTATATAAAATTAAAAAGAAATTTATATCCAGCACAAAGTGCTTTAGATATTATAAACAAAGCGAAAGATTATACTAAAGTTGATGCAATTATAATAAATGCTTTTTTAATTGATTTTGAAGAAGCGTTTGGAAAAATTATTAAAGAAAATAAAATGATTAGGCATACTATTATAGCTAGTGTTTTTAGGTTATGGTATCTTAATCATAAAAAAATTAATTATGAGCATATGATTAAAAGAATGCGTAGATTAATGAATCATCCATATACTCAAGAGTATGGTAGAATGGGTGGTAGAGAAGCAATTCAAATAGCTGCACAGAAATTTAAACAAGTAATGGATAAAGGATATAAAAATAAATTAATATTGGAGGTTGAAGAAAATGAATAGAACAATATTAGAAATAAAAAATTTAGGGGATGTCAGAACTTATGGTGCTAAACTAGATGAGCATCAGAAAATTGATAGCTATATTAAAAATGGGGATGATTTTAAACAAGTAAAAGATCATCAATTCGTTTGGAATATATCTAAAGGTAGGATTTCAAATTCAGTGACAAAAAATTTCCAATTAATACAACATAGAGATATTTTTTCAACTGTACATGATGCATTATCTAATCTTAATTTGCAAGTTAAAGGACGATTAGATGATTTTGAAGATATGGTTAGAGCTGATCTAGTTTTTCAAAATCAAGATCTTGTTAATGATGGAGAAAAAGGTATACAACTTGGTATTAGAGTTATTAATAGTAATAATAAAAGATCAAGTTTTAGGTTAGAGATGTATGCTTTTAGGCTTATTTGTCAAAATGGTATGAGTATAGGTAGTATGATACCAGGAGTTAGAGATATACAAATACATTATGGTCTTGAAAAGATAGAATTTGCAAAAGTTCAAGTAATGGTTGAGAAGTTTGTTAAAAAAGTAATAAACCATTCTAATTCATTGCAAAAGCTTGTTAATTTATCTATGAAAGATTCTGTTGAATGGAATATTGTTGAAACTATAATGAAGAAAGCGATACATTCTCAAAAATTTATGAAAGAAATTGCTAAGAGATTAGAAGTTGATGTTGTGGAAGTGATTGATAAGAAAAATCCAAAAAAAGTTAATTTGCAATTTATACCAAAGAAAAACCAAAAAATTAGTAGATGGGATTTATATAATGCAATAACTAATCTTATTAGCCATGATGAACAATTAAAACCAACTGCTCAAAATTCTTTAGAAGAATCTTCTAGAAAGATTTTGAAAAATAATTTTGGTAAATTACAGGAGTTATATGTTATAACTCCTTAATTGGTATATGCAAGGTATAAAAATGAAACGAAAAATATTTAATCAAGAAGAATGGGATTATTTATGTAGTAAAATAAATTGGAGTAGTTCATTTTTAGATGCAAAGGCAATAGAAATAATGAATAAACCTTTAGAGGAGTTAAAAAAATGATACCAACTGAATTTTTAACGGAAGATTGTCAATATAGGTTAACATTAAGAAGCTTTAAAAAAGATGAAAAAGAACCTTGGGGTATTTTTAATATTATGACTTTACGGTTATCTAAAAAAGGTACCTTTGATTTTGAACCAATACCATCCTCTAGAACAGATGAATGGATTAAAGAACATAGTTTTAGTTTTAAAAATGCTAAATCAATTTTATTAAATTATGAACGAAATGGTAAAATTGAGGTAAACAATAGTGGGTAAAAATGGAATATAAAAGTTATGAGATAATTAAAGAAGTATCTAAGGATTGGGATAGAGAGAAGGTTAAAGAGGTTGTGACTGTTACTTATACTGCTATGCCTTTAATTAATTTATTTGGTCGTAAGATTAAAAAAGAACCTATTGCTACGATTTATTGTTTGTGTTTAATTTTTATTTTATTAAGTTCTGTTATAGTTTTTGCTGTTAGTGTTTTTTACGGTAAAATTTTATTATGTTTATTTTGTTTGTTGTTTTGTGGTGTAAATTTTATATTTGATGAAAGGGAAGAAATAGATTTTGGGTATAGTAAGTTATCAGATATAAAGAAAGAGATAGACTATTGGGAGAAAGAGAGAAAATGAGTAACGATATAAAAATGGTTTTATTATTAACTGTGTTATTAAGTTTATTTACATGGTTATTTTTCCCTATGCATACTGAAAGTTTTTTTTATTTATGTTCAGACTTAACAAATAATACAATTGCAACTAATTTAGAGTGTTTAATATGAAAAAGAATATTCAGGGTAGTTATGTAGTTTATCTTGATGATGAAGATATAAACTGGCTTAATGCTAAGAAAGACAATGAAAGGTGATAATAATGTTAAAAGCAAATAGAAGAATTGAAAATGATAATTTATTAAATTGTAGGTTTTGTGGAAACAGAGAAAATACTTGTGCAGGACTATATGAAACATCACCAATAAGAGGCATAGTGTGTATAAATTGTTTGACACATTTAATGTCATATATTGATATAGATGTTTCAGATACTCAATTATCATAATTTAAATAAATGGTGATAAACAATGGATAATAATCAAAGACGAATAATTGAAGGACAAGAAGAATTAGTTAATTTGAGGAAAAGGCTAGGATTAAATAAGTTGTCTGAAAGTATAAAAGATAATATCCCTAGAAATAGAGAAAAGTTATCGCAATCATCCAAAATGAGGAGAAAATGAAAACCATAATGTATTATTTATTTGATAAGGATATTGAAACATTAACTAATATTTTAATAGTTCCTACAGCAAGTTTACAGTTAATAATAGGGGGAGTAATTACTTTTTGGTATATATTATCTTTAGATGGGTTTGTAAGTTTTCCATTTAATGATTTAGTAAAATCGTTTAGTTTTGGGAATTTTGTATTAGGGATAATTACATTACTGTTCCTTTTTGTTGGATCTATTATTATTATAAAACAGAAAAAGGAGAAAAAGAAAATGGAAACTAAGGAAGAACTAGAAAATTATTGGAATGATGATTTACAATCTTTATTTGAAGTAGTTGATAAAGGTCTAAGATGTATGTTAAGAAAAAAGAAAATAACTACTGAATGTTATAATAAGTGGTGTAAAGACACTGAATTATCTAGTATTGGTGAGCCTTTATCTAACCCAACAAGTGAGAATGGTGAGAAAGAATGATTGAAAATATATTAATACAACAGAAAATAGCTTTATTTTATAGTGGTATGCTTTTTGGTATGTTAATATTAATGATTATTTTAATATTAATTAAGCTATCACACAATCATCCAAAGAAGGCAGGGCTGAGAAAATGATAAAAGGTAAAGATTTACAAAGACATTATTATACAGAAGATGATAGGTTTTATACAACAAAGGAAATAATGGAAAAGCCAGTTGTTCAAGGTCAATGGATTCCTTATTTGGAATATATGAGAGTTTTGAAGCAATTAGCAAAGGCGAAGAATAAGTTATCAAAGATACAGGAGAAATGAGGGGTAATGATGAAAATAGGAGATAGAGTTGATGTTTCAATGGGAAGTTATTGTTATGATGCAGACGGAGAGATAATAGGAGAAACTCTTAAGTTCTGGAAAGTGAGAATAACTAATCATAAGACAATGGATAGATTATGGAAAGAACAAGAAGAGAAAGTAGAACTATTCCATAAAGATAAGTTAATTAATAGAGGTTTTACAAAGAATATAAACAATGGATGTATAACTTCTATTTCAGAAAGACAATGAAAGGTGAGAAAGGAGATGACACCAAACCAATTAAAAGGAGATGAATGAAAGATGAATCATAAAGAATGGTTAGATAATCTTAAAGTAGGGGATAGTGTAAAGATTTCAAGAGGTATATATGGTTTTTCTATTAAAAAAATAGATAGAATAACTAAATGTTATTTTATTATAGGAGAAAAAAAATATAGAAAAGATAATGGTAGTCTTGCTGGTGATAGTCCTGCATGGAATTTTCTTTCAATATCACAGATTACAGATGAAGATATATTAAAAATAAAAAGAAATAAATTAAAAGAACAATTTGATAATACATATAATCAATTAAGTCATTATCAAATAGATGAAATAAATAAGTTACTTTCACATATCCCAACGAAGGTGAATGAGAATGAGTTTTTATAATTGCGAACAATGTGAAGGTCAATTTGGATATAATGAAAAAGAACCAATAGAAGTATTTATGTGTCATTTTTGTTGTCCTGAATGTCTAAGAGATTGGTTAAATGAAGTATATCCTATATCACAATCATCCAAAAGGAGGAGAAAATGAAAATAAAGTTATATAGATATGTTGGTGGATATGGTGATGCTTTACAATATGATACTGATGAGAGTCCAGAATATTATAGAACTGATAAAGATTATGAATATATGGGTGAATGGGATTTACCAAAGTGTTTTATTGAGAAATGTTTACCTATATCATATATTGAATAAATGGTGATAAACAATGAGTTATACAGAAATCTATATTATTAGAGAAAATAAAGACGTTGAATTAATTGGTCAAGTTCAAAATGCACATAGAGGAGCATATCTTGTTTGGCTAAAATTAAAAGATAAATATAATATTCAAGATGAATCATTTAGTTTTAAGAATACATGGAAATTATTTAATTCAGGGAAATTAACTGAGTATGAAAATATATCTCTTGGAACTACCTTTGATGATGTTATAGTTCTGAAAGAAGATATGCTTAGTGTAATTAATGCTTTTAATAAGTTCAGAAAAGAACATGATTGTAATCTTGATAAACAAGCAGAGATAATTAAAAATATATTAAATGAAAAAGATTGTTTTGGTATGTGTTGGAATCAGACTTCAGTTTGTGCAGATACTTGGCAATTTTACCCACAATGTGAGCATGAAGAAGAAAGACTTTACAATCTAGATAAAGATTCAGAAGGAAAATATTGGAACTTGTTTAAAGAACTATCGCAATCATCCAAAGATAAGAGGGAAGAATGAGAAATAAATATATTGTTCAAGTTGAATGGGAAAGTGAGGAATTAGAAGTTGAAGCTAATACTAGAGAAGAAGCTATTGAAAAGGCAAAAGATAAATGTAATATGTCTCCTTTGATAGATAATGTTAGTATAATTAATGCAGAGAAAAACAAAGGAGCAAAGATTTGTTCAAGTTATAATGTGTGAATGAATGATGAACTTTACTGATTTAATAATGATTCCAGTTGAGGATTTTGAATCATCTGTTCAAAAGAGATACTGGAAAGAATATGATATAACACAAAGACAGGAATAGGTGAATATAATGGAAGATGATTACAAACAGAAAAAGATTGAAGAATTAAGAGCAAAGAATGAAGCTTTACAATCTCATGTAGACTATAGAGGAAAGATTATAGGATGGCTTATTGCAGGGATTATTATATTAATCATATTATTAGCAATTGTGGGTGCGTCAAGTTCAAGTCCTATGAATGC
>Ga0272440_1000377_pt1 | contig 37819 bp, 21 predicted proteins | sample SSMMMBAug17_FD_192440 | JGI IMG/M metagenome (GOLD analysis project Ga0272440, IMG submission 192440) | Marine sediment archaeal communities from Little Sippewissett salt marsh, Falmouth, MA, United States - SSM-MMB-Aug17 | ecosystem: Environmental > Aquatic > Marine > Wetlands > Sediment ...
ACCATCACATGGTCAATACAAACAAATGCATCACATGGTACTGCCGATGTCAGTGGAACTGGCACAAGTAAAGCCATTTCTTATGTGCCATCAGCCAATTACAATGGCACTGATACATTTGATGTTAAAATTTCTGATGGTATCAATCAGAGTGCGACCATTCAGATTATTGTTAATATTCAGCCAATCAACGATTTGCCAACAGCCGCTGATTTTGAAGTAAGTAGTTATGAAAATATTCAATATTTCTTTTCTTTTGATGATTTTAACGCAGTGTTCAGCGACATTGATGGTGATGATTTGGAAAGAATCGAGATCACAGAATTGCCAGCAAATGGCAGTTTATTGATGAATAATATGCCCATCGATGTTAACGATATCGTGCCCTCGGATCAGCTATCACAGTTGGCTTTCAGTCCTGATCAAAACTGGTCTGGTACAACATCATTTGCATTTAAAACCGGTGATGCGGAATCCTGGTCAATTACTGCCGCTGAGGTAACATTGACGATAATTGAAACAGATTCTCCACCAATTGTTGTTAATGCCATTCAGGATGTTGCGCTTGAAATCAATGCGGATGATTATATCATTCCGCTGACTGATGTTTTTAGTGATCCTGAAAATGATACAATTATTATAACGATTCATGATAATACAAATACAGCGATGGTCATTTCAACGATTGTAAACAATAACTTAATCCTTGCCTTACAACCTGATCAAGATGGTACTGCTGTCATAACAATTCGGGCGACAGCCAATGAAAAAAGTGTGGATCATATTTTTAGCGTATATGTAAGCGAAGGAAACGCACCACCTGAAATAGCAATGCCGATTAATGATATAACTGTGTTTGAAGATGCATCCAGCACAACGATTGATCTGACATCTGTTTTTACTGATCCTGACGATGATGATCAAGAAATTACGAAGTCCATTGCATACAATGATAACCCTGCCCTGGTTTACACGACAATATCAGGCAATCAACTGATCCTGTCATATGAACCAGATGAAAGCGGATCAGCAACGCTCATTGTCAGGGCAAATTCCAAAGGTGAAACAGTTGATGATGAATTCACGATAACTGTTGTACCTGTGGATGATCCGCCGAAGGTTGCCAATGCAATAGACGACATTGTTGATAATGAAGATGCTCTTGATCGAACCCTTGATTTATCCGAAGTTTTTACAGATATTGATAATTACGACACCAATATTCAAGTCTCAATTGTAAATAACACCAACACAGCCCTGGTCAACGCAAGCATTTCGGGCAAAGAACTGACATTGCATTATTTACCAGACCAAAGCGGCGCAGCCATGATTACCATTCGCGGCGAATCCAATGGTCTGTTCGTAGACAATAGCTTTACAGTCACAGTGAATCCAGTGGATTCACCACCAGAAGTGGCGAACTCCATTGCAGATCTCGCGGTTGACGTGAATGCCGATAGTGTCAGTATTCCGCTGAACGATGTATTCATTGACCCAGATAATGACAGTATTGTTACTGCCATTCAAAATAATACAAATCCCGCACTGGTTGCGGCAACAATTTTGGAAAATGCATTGCATCTGTCATTTGCAACTGACATGGAAGGCACGGCAATCATAACAATCAGTGCAACCGCCAATGAAAAGGTTGTCAATGATTCCTTCAGTGTGTATGTCAGCAGATCGGATATAGGGCCTGAAATGCTTACCCCAATAGATGATATCACTGTGTTTGAAGATTCAGTAGACACGCTCATTAATTTGGCAAACCTGTTCACCGATCCTGACAATGATGATCAAAACATTGAAAAATTGATTCTCAGCAATACCAATGAATCATTGGTATTATTAACATTAACCGGTAATCAATTAATCCTCAGCTACAATCCAGATTCCAGCGGCACAGCAACAATTGTTATTCGGGGAACGTCACAAGGAAAGACTGTGGATTATGCATTCAAGGTTACTGTTGTGCCTGTTGATGATCCACCGGTTGTTGCCAATGCCATTGAAGATATTTATCTGTATGAAGATGCACAACCCCTTGAGATCTCATTGAGTGATGTTTTTACAGATATTGATAAAGACAATAATGCCATTGTCAAAACAATCATTGATAATACCAATGTGCAATTAATCGCTGCCACAATTGCTGATGATATTTTGACAATTACCTGCCTTCCTGATCAAAATGGAAGTGCTGAACTTGCCATCTTGGCAGAATCCAATGGTCTGACAGTTGTGGATCAGGTAATGGTTGTTGTCAATTCTGTAAATGATGCTCCAACTATGTCAGAAATATTGGATCAGGAAACCTTTGAAGGCATTGGCATATCTCAGATATCCATGAATATTGCAGACCCTGATAGCAGTCGCTTAACCATAACCGCATTATCATCAGACACACAATTACTGCCCCATGAACTGATCACATTATCCGGCGGCCAGTCCATTCAAAGCAATCAGATCAGTGTTGCATCGGAATTTTTTGACAATCCGATTTTTCTCAGTATTGAACCAGCATCTGGCCAGAAAGGTACAGCCATGATCACCATTTCGATTATGGATGACAGGGGCCTTGAAAAATCTCAGACTTTTACAATTCTTGTCAAAAAACATACCATCGCGGCGGTATCTATGGGCAATGGAACCATTTCTCCCGCTGGAATCATTGACGTCAATACTGGTGAACCTGCTGTATTTACAATTAATCCCAATGATGGATTTGTGATTGACTCCCTTAACGTTGATGGCATCATGCTGAGCGCCAGACCCACATATACATTCTGGAATGTCGTGGATTCTCACGAAATTACAGCAATCTTTAGCGAACCGCTACGCTACACAATTACAGCCCAGGCATACACTGGCGGAAGCATTGAGCCTTCTGGAAACGTTATTGTTCAGGATGGGTTGTCCAAAACATTTACAATTGTTTCCAAATCAGGTTATGAAATTGATTATCTCAGAGTGGATAATGTTTACGTGGCAGCAACAAATGAATATCGCTTTGATTCTGTCAATACCCCGCATCGTATCGCGGCATTTTTCAAAGCGGTTCCAAAACCTGTTGCCAGTTTTACAGCATCCCCGACCTCTGGCAATTTTCCACTTGAAGTTTCATTTAAAGATACCTCGCAAAATAATGTGACATCGCGCTTATGGAATTTTGGTGATGGAATGACCGGGATTGCATCAAGTCCCAAACATAGCTATTTCAATCCTGGAAGCTATACTGTGACCTATACTGTCAATGGGCCTGGGGGCCAGGATGTTTTGGTAGAAAAAAATCTGATTGTGGTCCATGACCTTCATGTTGATTTTACAGCAACACCGGCCACAGGCTATTTTCCATTGACATCAACCTTTATACCGCAATTGAATGACAATGTGACCGATGTACTCTGGAATTTCGGCGATGGTGAAACATCATCACAAATGCACCCCATACATGTTTATAAAGGACCTGGAAGCTATACTGTTCAACTCACAGCCTTTGTATCAGAACGAAGTATAACTGAAGTGAAGACAAACTTTATTAAAGTGAGCGGAAGAAATATTGCCGGGCGCGTGACAGCATCAGATACAGGACTTGGGCTTGAAGGCTATATGGTTGAAGTTGTCAACAATCAATCCAGATTGCGGGTGGGTGAAACGTATACCGATGCCAATGGCGATTACTCTTTTATCTGTGAGACATCATCTATAAACTGCGCAACCAACCAGATTCCGGCATCAACAAACCTGATTGTTGTAGTATGGCCGCCTTATCAAAGCAATAAGTACTATATGCAATACTTTAGCGGTCAATCTTTGGAAGAAAAGGCCACTCTGGTTTCAACCTTATACAGTGATCAGGATCATATTGATTTTACGCTGGAAAGTGCATTCAACAGAAGCCTTAGTGGAAAGGTCCATGATAATGGTATCCCACAGACTGATATTGAGGTGAACGCCTATTCTGAAAAATTATCCTTTGGTATGACGAGTCAAACCAATGAAAATGGCATGTATACATTGAGCGGATTGAAACCATCAGATGATTACATTGTTTATTTGTGGGATAATCAACGAAAGACAGAAATATATTTTGCACTTCCTGAAACCCAAATACCGGGTCAGGATATTCCCACATACAGCGTATTACAATGGGATACTGCAACACGTGTTGAACCATCAGACCCGGCCCTGAAAAATATCGACATCCACATTGACCATGAAATCAATGCCCGAGGGATTATTCAAGGACACATCGTCACCAGTGAGAATGTTCCTGCCCAAGGAATCTGGGTATATGCCTTTTCTGATATCACAAACAATGGCAATGGGGCATTCACAGATCAAGAGGGCGCTTATACCATTACCGGGCTGACACAGGTTTCTGATACCGATCCCTACACGATGGGCTATATTGTGGCAGTTCATTCTGTTTATGATGAAAATCAGGAAAATTCAACAAAGCTCTGGTATACCTATCAGGCATATCCTGGTGTGACTGACAAATCCCTAGCAGAGCGCGTTAAAACAGGTTCCACCAACATTGATTTTAACCTCAAAACGCAGTGTACATTGTCTGGAACTGTGCAAGATATTTATGAGTCTGCCATACCTGGTGCGGAAGTTCAAGCCCGCTCTGATACAACCGGACAGATTGTTTCTGCGGTGACAGATCAAGAAGGTCGGTACGTCATTGCAGGCTTATCACCTGTCAATGATTTCGTTGTGACAGCTTCAGCGGTGTACTATCCAATTATGTATTACAATGGGCAATCAACAAAAGCTGAAGCCAACAAGGTGGACTTATCTCATGGAGATGCTGCTGATATTGACTTTGCTCTTGATACTGGCTATATTATTCAAGGTGTTGTTTATATTAATGATGTCAATACAACAGCCTCAGAAGGCTTGTGGGTTAATATCTGGTCTGAAAGCACCCGAACCGGTGGTGATGTGCCTACAGATCGAAATGGACGTTACCAGATTACAGGACTTGTGCCTACAGCAGCAGACTATTTTATCACCATTCGCAAAAAGGGATATATGGCAGCCTATTATGGCAATAATAACGATTCCGACGTAATGAACGACACTGTCCATTCTGTTGAAGATGCTACCGGCATATCAGCCACACCGATTCAACTGGCTGTGGATCGAAATTTTATTATTCGTGAAGGATTAACGATCAGTGGGGTTGTTCAATATCAAGGTATTCCTGTATCAGGTGTTCGTATTGAAGCCTGGTCAGATGAAACCGGTGGATGGGATGTTGATGTATCCAAAGCCACATTAACAAATGGTGCAAATTATAATATCAGCGGCCTTCCTCCAGGTGAATATGATGTTCAGATATATCCACTTTATTATCAGGATGATTCCTATCGCGTTGAATTACGCAATTCAGATATTAATAATATTTACTTTCCATTACGAGAACTGGAAAACATAATTTGTGGAACTGTTACAGGTCTCGAAATGGGTAAAAAAGCACAAATCACTGCATGGTCAGAGGGTGCTGGTTTTAACAAGACAATCATTTTGACTGGAACAAATAATGACATTTCTTATACAATCACGCAGGTAAAGCCATCATCAGATTATCGTGTAAAATTCTCAGGATCAGGCTATCCCATGCAAGTATATGAAAATCATGCCAACGAAAGTGATGCCGACTTGATTAATGTCACTGAAGGAATTGTATCTGGTATTGATTTTGTAGTGTATTCTGGCACACAAACAATATCGGGTACAGTTACTTTTCCAGGAAGTGCAGTGCCCGGTGAAATTGCATGGATTGATGCGTTTTCACCCTCTACTGGTTCTGATGGTTCAGCTGAAGTTGTTCTTGTTGAAGGTAAAACAGCCAGTTATCAAATCAAAGGATTGAAAAAAGCCTCTGACTTTACTGTTGTTGCCTGGGGCAAACAATATCAGGAACAATATTACAATCAACAAACTGATGGCTACAAAGCCAATTATGTCAATACCGCAGATGATGTTTTAGATGATCATATTGACTTTAACCTGACTCCTGGTGCAACCATTTCTGGAATAGTTTACGAGGAAGGAATTCCTGTTGAAGGATTTCAGATTCTGGCAACATCGGATAAAACAAATTCTTTTGGTGGTTCGACAACCTTAAGTGATGGCAGCTATCTGATTGATGGCCTTGACCTTTCTGATGATTATATTGTTAAAGTGCAGAAATCGGGCAGAGCACCATTCTATTATAATCAGACATCAACAACACGTGATGAAAAACTGGCTATGCCAGTCAATACATTGGTAAACCATCATCCAACAGGTATCAATATTCAAATGGCCATTTTGGAAAGCATTCGCGGAACAGTTCGTGATGAGGATGGCAAAACCCTGTCTGGAATTTGGGTGAATGTATGGTCAGATTTACAGCAGACCGGTGAAGGCATCTATACTGCTGATGATGGAAGCTATATGATTGATGCCCTTCCTAAAAGCAATGATTACAAGGTATCCATTGGTGAACACGCGGCCCTGATATATGTGCCAGAAGAAAAAACAAATGTCAAAAGCGGGTCAGAAGGTGTTGATTTTACCCTTCGAAAAGCATTCCAGTTAACTGGCATTGTTTCAAATATCGAGAACAAACCAATTGTAAAAGCTGAAGTCGAACTGTACTCTCATTCACAAAATTTCTATGTCTGGACCAAAACCGATGGCTCAGGAATCTATAACATTCAGTGTATTCCATCAGCCAATGATTATGTCCTGAGTATTATGTCGCCCAGTAATGCATCCTATGTTGCATTTAATGAGACCGGAATTCAAATAGACAACGCAACAACCAATAATCGTCAAATGAAAAAAGACATTGTTTTGAAAGCTGCCAGCAATCTAAGCGGGCACGTATATAAAACTGACAAAACAACGCCCATCGCCAATGTAGAAATATCTGTATATTCCGATGAGCACAACTATTCAGGCATTGGTAGAACGGATGAAAATGGCTATTACATTATCAACAACATCCCCATAGGAAATGACTATATTGTAACAGTCACATCAAATAATTATGAAGAAGAAGTCAAAATCGACCAGGCAAGCGGCACAATGGTCGATTTTGCCCTTGAATATGGTGGTTTTATATCTGGTAAGGTCATTAAACAGGATGGCGCCCCCTTAGCTGATGTTCTTGTTATGGTCAAATCTCAATCTGCATATTTTTCAAGGGCGCAGTACCGCACAGATACAAATGGTACGTTTACAATAAGCGGATTGCCGCGCTATCTGGATAATGGCAATGAAATTACCGATTTTGTTGTGACAATCTTCCCTGATAACTATGCTGAACAATCTCAGGGTCAGAAACGTGCGGGAGAAACAGTAACTTTTGTATGCAAAGAGATAAATATATCGGGATCTGTAACTGATGCAAATGGCAATTCCATACCAGATGGTGTTATTGTGGCAGTAAGAATATTCCAAAATGTGTCTGAAGGCGGATTTATCAAAAAAACAGAGGTGGGTACTGATGGCAAATTTACCATTGAAGGTTTGTTGCAAAATACTGGATATCAAATAAAAGTATCTGTGTATCATAGTAAAATGCAATGGAGTGAACAGTGGGTTGATCAAGACAGTCAAGGTATTTTGGGACGTTCCGATGCGGGCGTGTTTTTGAATGATACTTTTGTGAATATTCAGCTTAGTGGTACCTGGGATGAGTGATTATGCCCACATAAGGCGGGACACTCTGCTCGTTCTCAGGCTCGTTTTATGCTCATCTCGATAAGATCGTATAGACTTTAAGATAAAGATTTTGGCAAGGCGGCGCAAGGAGATAGTACTATAGTACATCAATCATTCCAATACTTCTTATCCCAAAACGATTCTGGATTTTTTTTGCTTCATTTTTACTATAGCAAAAACATATCATCTTTTCATTGGGAATATGAATCAGGTCAAGATCACCCAAAAACCGATATTCATTTTCCAAGCGCCAATTTGATTTTTTGCCAATGGATTGACACAGCCATGAATCAACATTTTTTGGCTTAAATCTGGGCTTATAATACCTCACAGCTTGAATCCCTATTGATTCCGCATCGTTTTTTTCTATCCCAATTCCATAAGGTTCAAAAGACATCTGACAATACCGGGCACGCCAATACATTAAAACTGCCGCTTCTTGGGGCGGCAATCCTGAAAATGAAACTGTGGGTGTATTTTGAGGCATGTGTAATGATGAGGCATTAATTTTACCATGTGTCAACATGTTTGCAAGTCCCTCAAATGCACTTCGCGGATAACAATTGTTGGTTGTAATTGCCTGATAATAATCAAATTTCTTTTCAGTCGGCCAGGGTGAATTGCTTGTGCGTGTCCAATGAGTGAGATATTGTGAGGACAAAAAGAACAACTCTTTTGACAGCTTGTTTTTATCAATTTTATAAGCGATTTTTGCTTTTTCTGGTTTATACTCAATTTGAAAATCATTAATAATGTGTTTTTGATGCGGCGCTTGATTGATCAATGTGTTCAAATATCCATTGTTACGAATGGCAATGGGAACCAGCAGATCACTATTTTCAATAATTCTTGCATCTCTTGAATACATTAATGATTTTGAATCATCTGGATATATCTTTTCAAATTGAACCTGATTTAAATCCAAACAATATTGTGTGATCACATTTTGTTTGAGGATTTCAAAATCTGTCGCATTTTTGGCAGGTATAACAATGGTTTGGTCAAGATATGCTTGTCTGGCAAAATATAATTGCATTTCCCAGGTTTGTTGACCAATTGAGGTATACAGGCGATAAGGTTTTCTTTTCAGCCATTGAATCGCCTTTTCTAATTGAACAATCCAGGGAGTTGTTCGGCATGGATGCCGCCCCTGTCTGGATATCAAAATTGAAACTGTTTTTGTCATTAAATTAGAAATCTAGCTTTCCTTCATTAATAAAATCTCCATAACTGTCTGAATCAACATAAGAATACTGACTTTCAGAAACATGCTCAGTATCATCATCAGTCTCAACCATATCTTCGGTCTCTTCATCTATTTCATCATCAGCGTCATCATCATCATCCCTGCCTTCAAGAATGGTGAGCATGATTTGTACCTGTGCATTCAAACGCGCCGCCTGTTCAGAAAGGTCTTGTGTTGAGCTGGCATTTTGTTGGGTCACATCTTCCATTTCAGTAAGGGCCTTGTTGATTTGTTCGATTCCTTGAGTTTGTTCATCAGATGCTGCTGAAATTTCATAAACGAGCTTGGCAACCATTGATGCAATATCTGCCACCTGAGAGAAGGCATCATCCGCTTTTCGAACCAGGTCACTGCCATGCCTTATTTTACTGACATTGCCTTCGATCAATTTTGAAGTTGAATTTGCAGCTTCTGCAGAGCGCATGGCAAGGCTTCGAACCTCACCCGCAACAACTGCAAATCCAGCGCCATGTTCACCCGCATTGGCAGCTTCAATGGAGGCATTCAGTGATAATAAATTGGTCTGAAAAGCAATTTCATCAATGTTTTTGACAATTTTGACAGTTTCATCACTGGCATCAGAAATGGCTTTCATGGAGTCAGTAAGATCACTCATCGCTTCATTGGTTTTTTGAACCAAAAGTTCAGCATGTTTCATAAGCTGATTGGCTTCATTGGCATTTGAATTGTTCATGCGGGTCATTGAAGAAATTTCTTCCATAGAAGACGCAGTTTCTTCAAGACTGGCTGCTTGAACATTGGCACCATCAGCAATCTCCTGACTGGCCACATTAACCAAATGACCGCTCTGGATCAGGCTTTCTGTAATTTCGCCAAATTGTGTCTGCACATCGTGTAATTCAACAAGACTGAATGATTCCAGGCCTTGAAAAATTTCCTTAAAAGGCCGTGTAATGGATTTGGTTAGAAAATACGAAATCAATAAAGCGATAAAAATGGTCATCAATGTACCAACAATAATCAAGTTCTTTGTGGAATTAGCAGTTTTTTGGGCAAGTGCCTGACGAGATTTCATAATGGTTCTTTCCTGCTCAATAAAGCCCTGTAATTCTTTCCGAACAGCATCCATATGTTTTTTGCCTGTTCCAGCCTGAATTAATGCGGTAACATCAGCCATTGTCGCTGTATTTTTATTCATTTTAACGCGATAATCAATTAGCGGTTGGGCATCTTCCTTAACCCATTTGACAGAAATGCTTTCAACCTTATCAATATTTTCATTCATAAAATTAACATCAAAGGCATTAAATACGAGATCGGAAAGATCCATCAATTGAAAGCCCAGTTTTTCTTTTGCTGTTTGATAAGGAATTAATGCATCTTCCTCACCAGAAAGAAGATAACCACGAATGCTCATTTGAATATCTGACATATTTTTTGAGATGCCTGTAACAATTCGCATGGCCCGCTCATTCATTTCTTTGTCAAAATCAGCTATAACTATATCAATTGCCTGCGTTAGTTCATCAATAACATCAGCGCCGGAATTTTCAATGTATGAATCCATCATGTCAGAAAATTCAAGCTCTTCATTATCAAATTGTTCTCTGAGTTGGATGAGAACCTCTCCAAATTCTTCCTGCCAGGAATTGACCAGCTCTTCAAGTTTGCCCACATTTTCAGTCATATCATCTCTGTTGTATGTGGATTCTACATTTTGCCTGATAAATTTTAAATGCCGCTGAAGTGCCTCATTTCCGCTTGTATAAGGATATAAGAATTCATCTTTTCCAGTGATTAAAAAACCACGAACGCCGCTTTTCATATCACCAAGGTCTTTAGATATTGCAAGAACCAGATTGTTGGCAGCCATGTTTTCTGAATTTAAAAAATCAATTTCCATACCTTCCAATGTGGCTTTAAGTTCTGTGAGTTTTTCTTTTCCAATGCCCTTTGCCAAAATGCCCTTTAAATACTCTTCATTTCTTAAACCTTCTTCAACTTTACGTCTTTCAACAATTTCAGGATTTGCAGCCTTCTCATACCATTGCGTCACGAAAGATTCAATTTTAGATAAACGTTCAACCTGGTTTGGATCTGATTGCACCATTTTTTTGGTTTGATTAATCTGTGACGCCAGCTTCTTTTTACCTTTACTATATGGCGTTAAAAACTCATCTTTTCCAGCAATGAGAAAGCCGCGCTCACCGATTTCCAAGTCTCCAATCAATTTTTCAATTTCTTGCGCACTTCCCATAACGCGATGACTGTAATCCACATTTGCACTTGTTACCAGTAACAAGCGAATACTCCACATACAGGCGATTCCCAACAGGATCACCAGAATAAGTGGTGCGAATGAGCCAATCATCATTTTTGATTTAAGCCCTATTCTTTTAAAAGGCATTTGACACCCTCCATTCAATCGGCATCATTTAGTTCATATAATTAACAAAAACATACGATTAAACTTTGTACCACAGATTAAATCGCTTGTAAATATACATATAGCAAAAAAATAAATTGAATTCATTTTTTTTATTTTTGTTAATCCAAAATGGATTTCAAATAATCCGAGCCATTCAAAAATAATGTCATGGGCCGATCTTCTTCAGTATCACCATTAATGCGAATGGGGGCTGGCTTACGATAGCATTCTGGTGATTCATTGGCTGCTAACCATTTTTCACGTAACAGTTTAACCACCTGGAAGGCGTTTGATGCGGTGTCAACGACACTTTTTTCCATAACCAGACTGAGTTTGCCTTTTCTTTCTTCAAGATGCATTAAGGGGGCTAATGGAATTCCAATAGGTTCCCAGTGTTTAAAGCCTTTTTCCAAATTTTTAATCGCTGCCATCTGACCGGTGGCATTGTTTGCAATAAGACTAAAAACAGCAAAGCCTAGATTATAAGCATACATGCAATCAAATCGTGTGGGGTTACTTCCCCTTCCATCATAGCCATAGAAATGGAGCCTTGTTTTAAAGTTTGGAATTGATTTTTTTAAAATCTTCAGGAGGGCCTGAGAAATATTTTCTGATTCTTTTAATTCACCTGCCTGGATCAATGCCTGGCGGAGAGAATTCTCTGAAACAATATGTTTTTTTATCAGTAAAGGATGTTGGGTTTGATCAAAATTTTGAAATAGAATGGGACCAAAAGTTTGTGGAGACAGGCCCCACTTGTTCAGTGTTTTTTCAAAATACACACGCTTGATACCCATCTTATACTCACCTTTTTGAAACAGGTCATCAAGGTATTTTTCAACCAGGCCCATGAGCACTCTTTCTGTTTCAACCAGTGAAAAGGGGAAATTGCCATGATTATCACGTTCCATCAATAAGTCTTCACGAAAAAAGGCGGGTATTTCGTTAAATAAATCATTGTCCTGAGGCCGCCATATGGTATACCGCCCTCCTTTTTGTGAGATTTGTTTTAAATATGCCAGTTTTTCATCAAGTTCGGGCATATCCGAATGGAAACTTGAATTGTGATTCATATTATAATGGGCGATAACAATATTTAATTTAATGATAAATGTTTGTATTTCATTAATAAATTCCAGAATACCTTCAGGAATGATCAAAATTCCATGATTCTTACCAAAGGCTGCTCGACGAACAATCGCACGGCTGACAATTTCGCATAATTTCTGAAGGCTTACACCATAGGCATCAAAATCAATCTCATTATTGTTCTGACTAAATTCCAGGCGTTTTTTATCCACATAATCAATGAGATCCTCACCAATGAGTGTCATATTGGCATGTGTTTGTAATGCCGCTTCCAATGCAATATGGCTGGCGACCCTTCCCATAACCTTACACACGTGCCAGTATTTCACATCAGAACTGCCATCAGAGCCCAGATGACTGATTTGTTGGGCATAGAAACGCGCTGCAGAATGGAATCCAAACGATATGGCGCAAAGCACCTCACCATTGTCATCACGTACCTGAACATCGCCATCAATCGTTTTCGGCACTCCTATAACCTGCACACCATCTTTATGCAATTCCTGAGCAAGGAAGGCAGCATTTGTGTTTGAGTCATCACCTCCAACAATCACCAGGGCATCAAGATTGAGATCTTTACAGGTTTGACGTGCTTTTTCAATTTTTTTGGGTGAATCAATTTTCGCACGACCGGTTTTAATAAGCGTAAATCCACCAATATTTCTGTAATAATCGACGCCTTCTTTTGTGATTTCTATGAACTCGTTCTCCATCACGCCATCAAGGCCCATCAAAAATCCAATAATGACCGATTCTGGATTTGCTCTTTTTGCAGCATCGTATAAACCAGCAATCACGTTATGGCCCCCCGGAGAAGGGCCTCCAGAAAATGCAATACCGATACGTCGTTTTTTGTGGAAATTCAGGACTGATTCAGTATTTGTGGGATCTCCATCGTGAATGTATTGCACTTTATTATCAATCATATCAGGTAATTGTTTTTTCGCTTCCGGATCAATAAAAAAAGGATGGTTCCCATCATACAACTGTGTTGATGGTTTTCGAAATACATCACACAGAGGAGGGACAAACGCATTGCGCTCCTTTGCTTCAATGCTTTGATCGTCCAAAATAGTTTTGATATCATGATCTTGTACCAATTGATCTAAAATATTGTCCATATTTATTATGACTCCTTAGACAGTTATTACGAAAAAATATTTTTTTTGGGTATAACGCGCAATGTTTGTTGTCAGAAAGGTATTTGCGCGTATATCAAATTTGATTATTTTTCAATCATTGGGGACTATCTTTACCTGACCCGAATGGAAAAATCAAATCTAATGATGACATATTTTTTGGGATTAAATAATTTTTTTTCAATAATAATCCTGGTCGAATGGGTGGTGATTTTTTCATGTGTAACTCCCTTTTTCTCAGATAGGTGTATCACGCACCTGAACCCCCATTGATATTAATTGCGCTCTTATTTGATCTGCTCTGTCAAAATCTCCAGACTGACGACAATTATCACGTTCTTGAATTAATTGCGTAATGTTTGAATTCGTTTGGGGTGATTTGTTGGGAAAAATATTTAAAATGGTATCAAAATTTGAAAACATCGCACGTATTTTTTGTGCATCTTTATGATCAATCTTGTTGTTGTTGATTTTCGAATGTATCTGACGAATTGCCTTGAATAAAACAACCAATGCTGATGGTACATCAAGATCATCATCCATTGCATGGATAAAATTTTGTGAAATCTGTTCAATGAACTGATTATTATCGTCGTTGCATTGTATTTCCTCTGAAACCTTGTTCAGCGCCAACAAGCAATTATCGATTCGATTGAGTGCGTTTTTTGCGTGGACAATATCACTTTCTTTGTATTTGATCGGTTTCCGATAATGACGCGACAACAACCAAAATCGAATTTCTCTACCTGTATAACCCAGGTCTAATAAATGCTGCAAACATATTGGATTATCAGACGAAGGGTATTCTTTTGAAGAAAACGATATGGTTGCACAATTAAGCCAGTAACGCGCTGGCTTTTTGTCAGTCACAGCCTGGGACATGGCAATGATATTCTCCTGATGCGGAAATATCAGATGTGTACTGCCTGCATAAATATCAAAATTTGATCCCAGGTATTTATTGGCCAGAACAGCACACTCCATGTGCCAACCCGGACGTACATTTCCCCATCGGGTTTTATAATAAATTCCGAGCCTTAGCTCAGATAAGCGACATCGTTTGAAAAGCGTGAAATCTCTGGGATTGTCTTTTTCGTAATTATCTGCATTTACTGTTGCCCCTGTACGAATATTGCTCCAATCAATTCCTGAATACTGACCATATTCAGCGAATTTTGATATATCAAAATATAATGATTTTAACTTTTCATATGCATATCCCTTATCCTGTAACTTTTCAGCCCATTCAATCATATCTCTAATATCTTTGCTTGCACGTGGATATGATGATGCGGGTTGTATCCCAAGGGTGTTCATATCTTGCATGAATTCATCAATGTGTTTTTGAGTAAATTCTTCCAGAGGTTTGTTTTCGGCCATTGCGCCATTAATGGTTTTGTCATCCATGTCTGTAATGTTCATGATTTGATTGACTTCATATTCATTAAATTCAAGGTAACGTCGAAGAAGATCATAAAATACAAAACGACGACATTCAGAAATAGAGACACGTTCATTTGCAGTGGGACCACAACAATACATGCCGACCTTTCCAGAAACAATAGGAGCAAAGGCTTGTTTTGATTGGCTTGAAGTATTAAAAAAGCGGATTTTTTGGGTCTGTTGAACATCAAACAATGAAGTACTCAAATATCGCTCCCCACTATCTGGAAATATCATAACAATGGTACCTTCACTCATTTGTTCGGTTTCATCAATTGCAATGGCCATTGTTGCGCCCGCACTCATTCCAACAAACAAGCCTTCCTTGTGAGCCAACTGGCGTGTCATTTCAAAAGCCCTGTCATCATTGATATTAACCTTTTTATCCAGACGATTCTTTTCATAAATTTCAGGTTGATAAGATTCCTTCATATTCTTTAAACCCTGAATTTTATGATTTAAATAAGGTTCCACGCCAATGATTGTGACATTTGGATTTTGTTCTTTCAGATACCTGGAAATCCCCATCACAGTTCCAGATGTTCCCATGCTGGCAATCAGGCTTGAAATTTCACCCTTGGTTTGAGTCCAAATTTCAGGCCCGGTTGTATCATAGTGGGCTTTCCAGTTTTGCGGATTATTAAACTGATCGGTCATAAAGTATTTGCCTGGATTTTCACGCACCAGCCTGTAAACTTCCTCAATTGCGCCATCAGTTCCCAAATGACCGGGGGTGAGCAATAAATCCGCACCTCTGGCAGACAAAATTTTGCGTCGTTCCATACTGGCGGATTCAGACATCACCAGCAATAAGCGATATTGTTTTATTGAACAAACCATTGCCAGGCCAATACCTGTATTTCCACTGGTTGCCTCTATCACAATTTTGTCTTTGGTTAACGCACCTGAAGCAATCCCTGATTCAATCATAGACAGGGCAGGCCGATCTTTTACAGATCCGCCTGGATTCATATATTCAAGTTTTGCCAGCATTCTGACTTTTGGATTTGGGTTAAGATGTTTAATCTCCACCATTGGGGTATGACCAATTTGATCAAGTATTGAATATGACATGCTATGTTTCTCTATTAAATTGTTAAAAATACAGATTGCAAAATTTTTGAAAGGGGCAGTGCATAAGTACACCATGCATCTGTCATTTCATTGGCTCCGGCACCTTCTCGGCAATACCATGATGTGTTTGACAGAAAACGTGCCAATGGTCTCAAATGCGGACCAAGCAATGATTTTCCTGTTGTAAGCAGGGCACAGGAGAGATCGCGCTCTGGATCTGCCCAGCAAAAAATATTGATAAATCCCAGGTGACCAAAGGCTTTCGCTGTATAGGGGCCATACATGCCAATGGGGGATGCTCCCAACATCATGCCGGCACTATAGCGCATGGGAACCATCATGGTTGGATCCAGTTTCATACTGTCTGATTCCATGATTGCTCTCCGAATGGTCAGGGGTTCAAAAATTCGAACACCATTGAGTACGCCATCCCTCAACATGAGTTCAAAAAATTGACACATTTCATCTGCTGTGGCAAATAAATTTCCGGCAGGTATAATTGTTTTTAAAAATCTGGGATCGTTTGAAACCCGAACCACATCATTCCAGGGGGCGCCCAATGCCCTTTTTACAACTACTGACAGCGGAAATACTACAGGAAAACCGGTGCAGTAGTTCATAGCGACTTTTGGCATGTCTTCTTCATCCATACCATAGTTAAAATATTTAAATCCCATGGGCCTTTGAATGGTTTCCCGCAAAAAATCTCGAATGTTCATACCCGTCACGCGCTGAACAATTTCGCCAATAATAAAACCACCAGTAATTGCATGGTAGGCCATACGTCTGCCGCCGGGCGCGTCAGGTTTTTTATCACAAAGCATGCGGACAAATCCTTCAGGATCAAATAATAGCTCAGGGTCTGCTTTGGCAGGAAGCGTTGGGATGCCGCCATGATGGGATAATATATGATATATGGTTGTATTTTCTTTGCCATAAAAGCCAAAGCCTGGAATATAATAACTGATTGGATCAGTGAGATTAATTGCCCCTCGTTCTACCAATAAATGTGCAATCATGGCGGTTACAGCTTTACTGGCAGAAAATTGACAAATGGGCGTATCCGGTTTTAATAACACTTTTTCGCATATTTTGGGATCTTCGGGCCCATTTCCACGTGCATGACCTATTGCACGTTTTAAGACAATTTTACCACGACGTCTCATACAAATTGATATTCCCGGATATATTCCGGTTCGATACATATCCAGAACAGAATCCCATATGGCCTGAACGCCTTCGATGCTCATGCCTGCATTTTTGGGAGCGTCCTCCTGGGAGGAATCAATGGTTATGACCGTTGATAGATCTTCTGGAATTGCATGGGTTTTGTAGATAAATGAATTCATTTCCAATGTCCTGATTACATAAAATAATTATTGTTAAAATACCAGAATAGACTTTATTTAAAATTTAGTGTATAAAAAATATTTAAAAATAGCAAGTAGTGCAATGAAATCATCATGATCGATTTTATGATACTTAATGTGGAAGGTGTGTATGTCTTTTTTTAGAAAAAAATGGGACTTATGTCTGATTATTGTTTTGTTGGTGTCAGGTCTTGTGTTGGAATATAATGAAATCTTTTCATTTCTTGAAGATCAAACACTGGGAATTCGCCATATTTTTCGGATGACCTATGGCGACCTCGAAAAAATTACATTTCCTCAAGACAAGATTGTTCTGGTTGCATTTGATGAAATTTTTTTCGATCGCTATAATGCATTTCCCCTGCGGCGTCAGGATATTGCTAAAATTCTTGAAAATATTCATCAATTTCAACCCAAACTCATTGCTGTGGATTTTTTGTTTAAATATAACAGTGCCTATGGTGATGATCCTATTCTTGCAAAAGCGGTTCAAAGTTCCAATGCGATACTTGCATCCCAGGCAGTATTCGATAAATCGGGCATATTCGATAAAATTCATTATCCTGTCAAAAGCCTTGGAAACCATATTTCCAGCGGATATATTAATCATACATCAACCAGTAATCTGGTGACAACCTTGAGTCGGCTTCGGGTTTATCCTGAAATATCTCAAGAAACCAATGAGTGGCCTTTTGCAATTAAAATTCTTTCACAATTTTATAATGCCCAACCTGAAATTCATGATCAAATAATTGAAATTGGTCCGCACACAATTCCATTGAACCATTTTAATGAATTCTATGTTGATTTCCCTGTGATTCCTGAAGGTTATCGGTATTTGCATGAATTTGCCGGCATTACCGCTCATGCGTTTACAAATATCGCACCTGAAGATAAAATGGAGTTATCTTATTGGATTAAAGATAAAATTGTTATTGTGGGGGATACATTTGCTGTATCCCAAGACTGGTTTGATACGCCAGTGGGGACCATGTTCGGCTCTGAATTTATTGCAAGCTCTGTGAGTACCATATTAAATGAAGCGTACTTGAAACCTGCTTCTATGTTCTTTGAATTTGTGTCATTTTTGTCTCTTTTATTATTGGTTGCTTTTATTTGTTATCGTTTCCATGACCCTCGTTTACGCGTTTTGTTTGTAACATGCTTGTTTGCCTTGTTCTTTCTGTTTACATCAGTAATTTATGTATATTTTAGTATTATTCTTGCGGTATCCTATCCTCTGATTGCAGGCATATTGTCATTTGGTGGAATTAATTTAAGATTTTTTATTCGTGAACGCCAGCTTAAAGCACGTGCTGAGAAAAAGTTCAAAAATATTTTTGATAATACTGTTGAAGGGATATTTCAAGTCTCACCAGATGGTCAAATTATTACAGCCAATCCATCAATGGCAAATATTCTGGATTACCGCAATGCAGACGAACTATGCCAGGAAATCAATTGTTTTCAAGATCAAATTTTCGTTTATCCTGCTGATTTTAGAGAATTTGACCGCATCATTCGTCATGACAACCGAATTGAAAACTTTGAAGCACGATTAAAAACACGAATTGATCGTCAAATATGGGGAGAGATATCTGCTCGAATTCATTATAATTCAAAGTTTGAGGTGGATTATTATGAAGGTTCCTTGGTGAATATTACCTTGCGCAAGAAGGCAGAAGAGAATCTGAAAACACTGAACCTGGAATTAGAAGATCGGGTTCAGCAGCGTACAAAATCACTCAAAGACACAGTTGATGAACTTTCTCATACACAACAACTTGTCAATCAACAAAATTTAAAACTGCATCAGGCTTTGACCGCATTAAAAGAAAGTGAAGAACGTTATCGCGGGTTATATCATTCAAGTAAAGATGGGATATTCTTTTTAGGTATGCAAATGCGTTTTTTGGATGGCAATCCTGCTTTTGAAAAAATGATGGGCTATGCATTGCAAGATTTAAAACAGATCTACCTGCGTCAGGTGACACCCCATAAATGGCAGCATATTGAAAAGGATCTGTTTGATCGGCATATTTTTTCTGGTGACAATACATGTGAGTATGAAAAGGAATTTATCCATGCTGATGGATACACATTTCCAGTGTCCATTCGTGCCTGGTTATTATTTCATGAAACCGGTCAACCCACTGGTATTTGGGGCATTGCTCATGATATATCCGAAAAAAAACGCGCAGAAAACCTTCGCAACGATGTTGAACGAATGGTTCGTCACGATTTAAAGTCTCCATTAAATGGTATTATCAGTCTGTCCAAACGTTTACAGTATGAGAAAAATATTAATAACAACCAGAGAGACTGGATCAACATGATCAATGAAGGCGGCCAGCAAATACTTCATATGGTTGAGCATTCATTAGATATGTACAAAATGGAAGAAGGTACATATATCCTAAAACCTGTGCCTGTAGATTTGACCCGATTATTTCATCGCCTGAATGAAGAAATGATGTTTTGGGCCAATAAAAACAATATTAAGATAAATTTTAATTTAAGAGATCAACCTTTATCCTGGGAGACGCTCCATTGGGTTTCTGGCGAAGAAGTACTATTGGCCAATTTATTTTCTAATCTGATCAAAAATGCCATCGAAGCATCCCCTGAAAATGGAAATGTAACGATCTGCATATATGAAAAACAGATGCATGAAATTAAAATTCATAACATGGGAATGATTCCAGAAAGCATTCAGGACAGTTTCTTTGAACGATATGTGACTGAAGGCAAGGCTGAAGGCACTGGCCTGGGAACCTACAGTGCAAAATTAATTGCCAGGGTTCATGGGGGTAATATCACATTTATCACCAGTCAGTCAGAAGGGACAACCCTGACTGTACAATTACCCAAAAATATTCATAAACAAGGCATTTCCATAAAGTCAGAATCACATCAGATTGAAATGCCTTTGGATGAATGCCGGATTTTATCAGTAGATGATCATCCCAACAATCATATGATTATGGAAGCGCTGCTGGATAATACCCTTTATGATGTTACCTGTATGAATAGTGCAAGGGAAGCACTTGAAATTCTGGACAAGTCATCATTTGATATCATTTTTATGGATTTGAATATGCCAGAAATGAATGGCTATGATTGCACACAGGCCATTCGGGATAAGGACATTCAGATTCCAATTATCGCATTATCTGCTGATAACGATCAAAAAACAAAAAATTTATGTAGAGAAAGAGGATTTGATGGTTTTTTGGCCAAGCCGGTTCAAAGCCTGGAAGTCATCATTGAATCAATTACAAACGTTTTGAATGGTCATTCAAAAACAGGATAAAAAAAATGATACTTGAGCACTATCGTCAAACAACATTACCACCCACCCAATTCCCTGAATTATGGGTGGACTCAGATAAATGCAAGGGTTGCGGTCGATGTGTCAAAGCATGTCCCATTCAATTGTTGACCCTTGTCAACAATAAAGCGACATCCAATGAACGATACGATTTTTTTCGATGTATTAATTGTGAAAACTGCATGGCGGTTTGCCCTGAGAACGCCATTCGTGTTGATGGCGATTATCGTGTCAAAAAAGGTTATTGGAAAAACGATAATTTGTTTGATAATGGCAAGATCTATCCAGAGTTTCCAGAAAAAGACCTGACTGAAACAGAACAAATTATTTACAAAAGAAGAAGTATAAGACTTTACAAGAAAAAGCAAGTGCCAAAAGATTTGATCCGACGTATCATTGAAGCCGGACGATATGCACCCTCAGCCGGCAACAATCAGCCCTGGAAATTTATTGTGATTCAAGATAAAGAAATCATCCAAAAAATCAGTCAATTATGCTATCAAACACTTAAATTTGCCACATATTTGAGCCTTCCCCACGAATGGCTTGATAAAAAAAATACAGGGCATAAAAACGCATCGCTAAAAACCTGGCAAGAAATATTACTTCCTTTTCTGGTCATGTTTTATAAAGGTGATGCGGATCAGCGGGCTCGTGGGGGGGTCAATGCGGTGACCAGTGATCCAAATTTTGACACCACTTTTGGTGCGCCCACTTTAATATTGATTCTTTCTGATAAACGTGCTATCGGCGGAACTGAACTGGATTTAGGCATTTGCGCACAAAATATGGTGATTGCCGCGCATGCAATGGGATTGGGTACGTGTTATGTGGGCTTGATTGATCAGGCCTTACGATTTCATGCGCAGTTTAAAAAAGAGATTGGAATCACAGAACCTTTTAAAATTACAACCGCGATGACTTTGGGATATCCTCAAGGAACAATTGATACTGTTGTTCGGCGTGAAAAGGCACGGATTCATTGGATTGAAAGCAGACAAAAAAACAAGGTCGTGTAGAGACGTAGCATGCTATAGACTTTAAGCGGATAGGTCTATAAGTGTATACACTTGTAGACCTATCCGACTTTAAGATAAAGATTTTGGCAGTCCAAAATCTTTATCTTAAAGTCTATACGTCTCTACAGTACAATTACCCCAATATGAACATTTTTTGAAATGGGGAACTTATTTTTATGGAACAAAATAATGAAATGGCGAAAAAATAAAAATCAAAAAAAAGAAAAGAAACGTCGTTTTTTTAAACGAAAAACTGAACAAGAATCTGTAGAGGAAAGAACACCAGAAACACAAGCGCCTCAATGTACTGATAATGAAGAGGCTGCCTTGGAACATTCTGAAGCCCCTCCTGAAATAAATAATACAGAGGCCCAGGAAAGTGCCCCTCCAAAAAAACAGAAAAGGCGGGTTTTTAAAAAATTAAAAGAACGTTTAAAAAAATCCCGCAAAAAATTGAGTGCCTGGGGTAAAAAGCGACTTGATGAAGATCTTCTGGAAATGGTTGAAGAATCATTGATTACAGCCGATATTGGCGTTGAAACCACAATGACCATTATGGATCAACTTAATGAGCAGGTAAATAAAAAAATCATTACATCAACCGAACAACTTCAAACAACTGTTCTTGATGAACTCATGAAACGCCTGCCGCAAGAGGATTTATCGGAAAAACCCTTTTATCAACCCCATGTCATTCTTGTTGTGGGTGTGAATGGTGTGGGAAAAACCACAACAATCGGTAAACTGGCTTCTCAATGGACATCTCAGGGTAAAAAGGTCATCATTGGGGCATCAGATACATTTCGGGCTGCGGCAGTGGAACAGCTAGAGCTTTGGGCGGAAAAGGCCTCGGCTGATATCGTTCGTCATAAAGAAAATGCGGACCCGGCTGCAGTTGCTTTTGATACTGTTCAGGCAGCTATTTCAAGAAAAGCCGATGTCGCAATTATTGATACTGCTGGCAGACTTCACACAAAGAAGAATCTCATGGAAGAAATCAAAAAAATTCGTCGTTCCATTGCAAAAAAATTGCCTGAAGCGCCTCATGATATCTTCCTTATTCTGGATGCAACAACTGGCCAGAACGCTGTATCGCAAGCACAATTGTTTCATGAGGCGTTGAATATTACTGGAATTATTCTAACAAAGCTTGATGGTACAGCAAGAGGGGGAATTGTTATCAGTATTGCCAATACCTTTGATATTCCCATAAAATACATTGGTATTGGTGAAAGCATTGATGACTTGCACGTTTTTGATCCAGAACTTTTTGTTCGTGCCTTGATAGAGCCTGAGTAAAGCATATGAATACAAACAAGAATATTTCTTCAGAACAATTGTCCCAATTAAGCCGTCATATATGTAAAAAAATTGGGCTCGAATTTCCTGAAAACAGGTACAAGGATTTGACACGCGGAATACAAGAAGCATGCAGTGAATTTGGATTTAGCAATGCTTATGACTGTATTGAATGGTTAATTAAGGCTGATTTTAACAAGGATACATGGGATATCCTCGCTGGATATCTGACGATTGGTGAAACCTACTTTTTCAGGGACACTGCTGTGTTCAAATTTTTGAAAGAAAAAATGCTTCATGATCTGATTTATTCCCGATGGCATTCGAATAAGTATTTACGCATTTGGAGTGCAGCATGTTGTACAGGAGAGGAACCTTATTCTATCGCCATGCTGATTGATCAACTGATCCCCAACCGAAAAGACTGGAACATTTCAATTATTGCAACAGATATTAATGAAAAATTCTTAAATAAAGCCAAAAAAGGGCTCTATACCCAATGGTCATTTCGGAATACATCAGATGATATGCGAACAAAATATTTCACAATCAAAGATGGTAATAAGTATGTCATTCATCCTGAAATCAAGCGGATGGTTTCTTTTTTTTATTTGAACCTGGCTGAAGGGGCTTTTCCATCATATTCAAATAATACCACTGAACTGGACCTGATTTGTTGCAGGAATGTCCTGATGTATTTTTCTGAAACAGTTCGAGAAAATGTTGTTCGGGGGTTGGCTTCGGCTCTGACACAAAATGGGGTTTTGATTGTAAGTCCGGGTGAGGCAGATTATGCAAAAAAGGCTGGATTAACCCCTTTTCGATCTTCTGAAACGACAGTTTTTCGTAAAATTCCACCCAAACAACAAAACTTTGTGTTGAGTAAAACGCATTTTGATCCAATTAAAACGCCCCAGCCTCCTAAAATTAAATATGAAAACGAATCCATTGTAGAATTAAAAAAGACAACTGATTCACAGAAGATAAAAAATTATACTTATGATCAGGCATTACAAGAATTCAATAATGGGGCCTACAATGAAAGTATCAAGGTTTTGGAATGTCTCCTTGAACATGACAATGGCAATTCAGAATACATGCTTTTGACTGCACGATGTTATACAAACTTGAAACAGTACGATTCTGCAATAACCTGGTGCGAACAGGCCATACAGAGTAATCATTTTGACCCAGGAAATTATTATTTAAAGGCATCCATCCTGCAAGAACAAGGTGATGTCGAAAATGCAATTAAGGCCTTAAACCAGGCACTGTACCTGAACCCTGATTTCATTATGGCTTATGTAGCCATTGGGATGATTCGCCGCAAGCAGGGACGCTTACAGGATTTTCAGAAGGCTGTTAATAATGCATTGTATTATTTAAAAAATATGGAACCAGATCAACTTGTTCCTTATTCTGATGACATGACTGCCGGACGTTTAATGAATATGCTGGAGCAGATGTCTTAAAATATAGACTTAAAGATAATGATTTTGGCAAGGCGGCGCAAGGAGATAGTACTATAGTACATCGACGAAGCGCCAACGCAGTCCAAAATCTTTATCTTAAAGTCTATAACTTATGCGAAAAAAATGGTTTAATAATAGGGGGATTCAAATGAGTCAAGAAAAAAACACGTTAAATGATGATCCATATTTAATAAAAAAAAGAATCCTGAAACAACGTGCAAAAGACCTCGCAAAACAAAAAGAGCGGCAGGATCAAAATATTTCTACAATTGAGACAGTCGCGTTTGTTTTATCAAACGAACAGTATGCAATTGAGCTAAATTTTATCAGGGAGGTTTATCCGCTCAATGATCTGACATCCTTACCCTGTACACCATCCTTTGTATCAGGAATTATTAATGTACGCAGCCAGATTGTTTCGATTATTGATTTAAAAAAATTCTTCGATCTTCCAGATCACGACGCTGATACAAAAAAACGCGTTATTATTCTCCATAACAACCAGATGGAATTTGGTATTCTTGCGGATGAGATCATCGGCGTTCTTTCAATTCCAGTGAATGATATTCAGATGTCCATGTTAACTTTAAAAGGGATTGGATCAGAATATATTAAAGGGGTTACTGAAAAACGTATTGTCATTCTTGATGCTGAAAAAATTTTGTCTGATGCGCGGATTATTGTGCATGAAGATTTGACAACATAAGAAATGAAACGAATTCAATTATTTTTTAAACGTATACATACACCCATTATGGATGAAAAATATTAAAATAATGTATAATGTTGACATACATTTATCCTGTAGTGGCAAACCTTGTATTTGCCTCAAACAAAAAACAAAAATGCCAGGAGGTAATAAATGGCACAAATTATTTCAGATCGTCGTGACGTAGATTTCGTTCTTTATGAGCAGCTAAATGCGGAGGAGTTAGCCAAACATGAACGATATCAAGATATGAATCGTAAAATGTTTGATATGGTAATAAATGAAGCGCGAAACCTTGCAATAAAGGAAATTTTACCAGCCAATGAAGAAGCGGATAAAGTCGGGCTTAAGTTTGAAAACAACAAGGTCACTGTACCTGAATGCTTTCATCGTCCATGGAAATTAATCAAGGAAGGTGAATGGATCGCATTAACCGAGGATCCTGAAATCGGTGGTCAGGGGCTTCCTCACCTTGTTTCACAGGCTGTAAGTGAATATCTCGGTGGGCCAGGATTCAGTATGGTTTGTTTTATTGGTACAGCTCATGGAGCTGCCAAAATGATAGAGCATTTTGGCACAGAGCAGCAAAAGAATCTCTATATGAAAAAAATGTATTCCGGTGAGTGGGGTGGAACCATGGTGCTTACTGAAGCAGAAGCGGGTTCTGATTTAGGTGCACTTACGACAAAAGCGGTTCCAAATGGAGATGGCACTTATACCATTACCGGAAATAAAATATTTATCACTTGTGGTGAACATGATCTGGCTGAAAATATTGTCCATCCTGTACTGGCAAGAATTGAAGGTGCCCCTGCTGGAACCAAAGGAATTTCTTTATTCCTCGTGCCAAAAATCTGGGTCAATGATGATGGCAGTCTTGGGGAAGATAATGATGTGGTTTGTACAGGAATCGAAGAAAAGCTGGGGATACATGGCAGTCCTACTTGTCAGATGTCGTTCGGTAGCAAGGGGAAATGTCGTGGTGTGCTTTTAGGTGATGAAAATAAGGGCATGAAGGTCATGTTTCTTATGATGAATGAGGCCCGATTAGGTGTCGGCTTGAATGCTTTCAGCAATGCTTCTTGTGCTTACCTTTATGCGCTGGATTACGCCAGGAATCGGGTACAAGGGCGGGATATGGCAGATATGTTCAATAAGGAAGCACCTTCCGTGCCCATCATTCGTCATCCTGATGTTCGGAGAATGCTGCTTTGGATGAAATCTCATATAGATGGTATGCGGAGCTTTGTCTATTATGTCGCCCAATTATTTGATAAAACAGTAACCGCAGAAACAGAAAACGAAAGAGAACTTGCCAAAGATCTTGTGGAACTTTTAACGCCAATCGTTAAATCATATTGTACTGAACGTGGTTTTGAAGTGACAGTTCAAGCCATGCAGGTATATGGGGGTTATGGATATATTACCGAATATCCTGTTGAAAGGCTTTTACGCGATTCAAAAATTCATTCGCTTTATGAAGGAACCAATGGTATTCAGGCAATGGATTTATTGGCCAGAAAATTGGGAATGAAAAAAGGGGGTGTTTTCATGAACTTTTTGGGTGAAATCCAAAAAGTGATTACTCTGGCCAAGGAAACAGAAGGTCTTCAAGAGTCTGCCAGGCAGCTTGAAGCTGTTATCGGACGACTCGGTGAGGTGGCTATGCATATGGGAACCATGGCCATGTCTGAAAACTTTAAAGCCGCTTTTGGGCATGCCTCTCCCTTCCTGATGGCCATGGGTGATGTCATTATGGGATGGATGATGCTTTGGAGAGCAACTGTTGCTGCCCCGAAACTAACGAAATTAACAGAGGGGCTTGATGATGCCGCACGCATTGAAAAAATAAGTAAAAATAAAAACGCTGCGTTCTATGAAGGTCAGTTGAAATCCGCTGAGTATTATATTCATACAATTCTTCCGATTACTTTGGGTAATCTCAATTCTATTGCAGCCGGAAATAAAGCTGTGGTTGAAATCCCTGAAGCTGCTTTTGGTTCATAACTCTTTAATGACATCTCTTCAATAATTGCGCAGCAATACCTTGCAATAAAGGCCAAAAATGACTTTATGTTATTTTTGGCTTTTTTTGTTAACCCTCTTACGAAATTGCTTACTTAAGAGCAATTTTCTTTTTGATTCTGTAAATTATTTTGAAGGTCAACCATTTTTTGTTCAACAAGGTGAATCATGTTATCAGGAAGGTTTTGATTGTTCAATAAATCTTGATATGCTTTAATTTCTCCTTCTAGTAAACCTTCTTTTCGACCTTCTTTTCGACCTTTTTTCAGACCTTTGACTTCACCTTCTTCTCTGGCAGTTTCTATCATATCGATATCTCTGGCAACATTGATCAAGTATCGTTCATATGATTTTCGTTCTTCATCGCTCATTGCCTGTATTTTCAATTTTTCTCTGGCTTTGTCTATATTTTTTGCTTTAAAATGCTTAGGAATCTCTTCATTTTTCAGCATATAAATCCATTCATCAATGTCTGAATTGATCGTGTCTTGAAATCTTTCAACATTAATGAGGTAATATTCTGGAAATATTTCCTTTTCAATATTTTTGTCCTTGAATACATATTTCTTTTCTGACATTTTAAGTCTTTTTCTGATGATGAGAGGCGAATTGGTATTCAGGCCCTTGAACTGGGTAGAACCATAATAAATATAATCATCTCCACTCCCCAGGTTAAAATACAATATGCTGATTGAAATCACCTTTTTTATGGTTTTATATGGCTCGCCCAGTTTTGCATTTTCTACAATGACTTTTGATGTGCCAAAAAGAAGACGCTCCAGATAGTCACTTTCCAATTCATTCTGAATTTCAATAATAACGTACTGTCCATTCCCATCTAAAACCATAATATCCACACGATTAAATTTTTGGCGATCTGTTTCCTGGTTGGACTCGCTTTCAATCAATTGAACAACTTTAATATCATCACGAAGAATCGCTGATAAAAAGCCTTCGAGTACATCATAATTCGCTTTATCACGTAATATGGTTTTGATTGCCCAGTCAAAACGAATAATTTTTTGATTTTTCATAGTGTCCTCCTTTCCATTGGGAGGAAAGAATCCCTCAGAATTCATACGCAATATCAAACCACATGGTTCTTCCTTTTCGTGGAAAATCACCAGGATAGGTTTGTTCCTTATGGAAAATATGCGCAACTGTTGTGGGCACTTTAATATCCTCATTCAAAACATTGTCAATGCCCAACCGAATTTTTGTTGAAATCCTTGGTGCATGAAACATCATGCTCATATCAAGTTTATGATATCCTGCCAGTTCGCTTCTATTGTCACCCACTTCTCGTGTTCTATTTCCCAAATAGCGATATCGCATCGACATATTTACTATGGGTAAAGGACTATAAATGATGCCTGCATTGCCAATAAAATCTGTTTGTAAAGGCATGCTCATATCTGTGTCAAGATTTTTGGTATACATAAAAGCCGCATTTGTAGAAATTTTTAGTGGTTGAAAAAGTTGATGTTCCAGTTCCAATTCACACCCTCTGGAACGAATTTTTCTGCTATTATAGTAAATAAAGAGTGCATCAGCAGCTTGAACATTTGACTGAATCAAATCTTTTAAAATGGAGTGGTATAGATTGATTCGTCCCCTTGTAAATGATGATTTATACGTATAACTCAATTCAGAGGTACTTATTTTTGGTGCTTTCACGTTATACGTCATTTCTCCAAATGATGCAGGACGAAACGCTTTTTGGAACTGACATTTGAAAATATGATTTGTGGACAATCGGTACACGCCTGAAATTCTTGGAGAGAAATTGTTATCAATACCTTCATAATTTTCATAGTCATCGTCATAATTGTCGTATCTCAATCCCAGCGTTAATGTGAACCTGTCAATAGGTTGGTATTCGTATTGCGATATCAAAGAATAAATATGTCGATGCACTTCAAGGTTCACAAAAGTACTTTTGGATAAAAATTTCGTTGAAATATGCTCAAAACCCAATAAAAAACGATGATTATTGATATGATATGAAAGATCAAAATTGGCATAATATTTTTTTTCTATGGAATCAATAATTAATTCAATACCTTCTGAAAAATAAGGCATCCCATATCCGGGAGGAAATAAATAATAATTTTCAAGAAAAAATCTATATTTCTGTGAACCGCCTTTTATCGTCAATTTCAGTTGTGGATTTAAGTTTATTGTATGGGACAACTGAAGCGTATGTTGTCTTATTTTATGCGGGGTAAAATCTCTTAAATTGTATAAATAATGATAATATCCCATAAAATCACCACGATAAACTTGAGCCATATAGGCAGATAAAGTTGTATCACAATGTTTTAGAGATAATAAAACAGTTTTTCCAATTTGAGTTTCATTTGTTGAACCGGGTGCCAATGACAGATGTTTTCTATCAGGGACTTCTGTATAATAAGCATCTGGACCGGTGATCGCATCAGAGCCATCAGTTTTATACTGATACGCCATAATATTCAAATCTGAAGAACATTCCTTTGAATGATAGTTTAACATGGCACTGCTGGAAAATGTTGCCAGACTTTCAATACCTAAAGAAACTGACGAATTCTTTTTTCGTGTAATAATATTGATCACACCTGTGTAAGCGTATTCACCATATATTGCTGAGCCAGGCCCCCTGATAATCTCGATACGTTCAATAAGTGACGTTGGAAAATCCAATAACACATCGCTCAAAGAAGCGAGTGAATCTATCATGGGAATTTTGTTCAGCATGAGTTTTACATTGCCCGAAGCCGTGGCGCCGCCAATACCTCTGATTGATATTTTACGCATTCCCACAGTATCTATATATACATGGATACCTGCCATTGATTTTAAAACATCCTCAACTGTTTTGAAACCGGCAATTTCCATTTCCTGGCGTGAGACAACTGTCAAAATGCCGGGCACAAAATCTGCGTTCATGCGCGTTTTTGTTGCCAGATCGGAATATTTGTTCATAATGGTCATGAGTTTTTCTAACTCTGCCATATCCTCTTGACTACTTTGCAATTCCAAATTTTTGGCAGAAACACCCGTGGTCAATAAACAAATAAAAATACAAACTTTGACTATTTTCATAAGAAATTCCAATCGTTGCTTTTAGAATGATTGAAAGGGAATTTTTGTCGCAATCTTCCCTTTTCAATCCATATTTTTTTCCACTGCACTTTGTTACGAAATGATTCATGAACCTCGTGATGCTTATCTATCATCGCCTTATAATTCGAATTTTCTTTTTTAAGTAAACTGTCAGGAGAACCATCCTCAACAATTTTGCCCTTTTCTATAACCAGTACTCTATTAAATTGCATTGTTTCTGAAACATCATGCGAAATAAAAAATAAGGTACTTGATTTCCAATGTTCAAGTGCTTTTTTTAATAATGATTGTCTTTCGATACGTCCAATTCCACGAAAGGGTTCATCCAGAATCACACATCGAACAGCATTTTTATACAATGATCTTCCCAGACGCACGCGCTGCCCCTCTCCGCCAGATACCAATTTACCCGCTTCACCAAGTCTTATGTTATCTTTATCCGAAAAATTATTCAAGATATTTTTTAAACCTGCCTCCATAACTCTTCCCATAAATTCTAAAATTATTAGGTTGGACTGCTTTAAAAATTGAGCCGAATGTTCTATATAAATTGTACTGGTAAAATTTTTATTCTAAATATTACTTTCAGAGTTCGATTATAATGAAGGATGCCTAAAAATTCAATTTTTTGATTGACGAATTGCACAAATAAAATTATATTTCAACTATCGACTATCGATAATCGATAAAATAATTTTGAAGGAGCGAATATGTCTTTCTTAAATACAGAAAAACTAACTTTTGCAGGTTTTATTGCAGAATCAATACAAACAAGGGAAATTCGAAAATTTGTGGATTCGGTTATTACCGAAATGATTAACAGGTGGGAAGAAGGCAATACTGCTCGATCCATTATTTCAAATCCAGCGAAATGGTTTGTGAATAAAAGTTTTTCAAAACCTGAGGATGTTCACCAGAAACATGAGCTGCTTCCCCTGATAAAACGCCTCGTTTCATCAGTTGATCCTGAAATATTGGGTCAAACAATCAAAGCCTTTTCAAAAGCAACTGATGCAATTCACAAGAACAATCCTTCATTTTTTTCTCAAAAATTGATGCCGATAATACGATCATTTCTGAAAAATACAGATTTTGGGGATTTACGAAGATTCGTGGATCATTCAGAAACAGATATCCAGTCAATGATTCGTGGTTTAAACGATCTTCTTGTTGAATATCCAGGAAAATTAATAACTGGCCTGTCATTTATTCCTCGCTTTTCAAATCATTTCATTTTTTTTCTTAAAGATTTAACTTACAGGTTGAACTTATTACCTGCTGATATTTTAACAGATATATTGATTTCAATTTTCAAAGACTTTGATGGCAAAACTTTGGGCGCATTGATTAATCATGTAAATGAATTCATTCGTCAGGTCCACACAGGAAGTGCTCTGATTGGTGAAGCTGGCGCTCCGCAATTCTCTGCTGACTTACTTGAAAAATTGAAAACCATCCAAAGTAATATTGATAATGAACTCCTTTTGAAAGCAGGTAATGCGCTCATTGATGGAAAAGACGTTTTAATCAAAACGTTTCATCTTTTGTTAAATAATGATCAGGCGCTTTTAAAAGTGCACCTTAAACATCGTATCCATTCATACAATTCAAAAATTACAGCGCTGAAAGAAAAACTTGAGATGATTGATGAATTCAGCGAAGATGATGATTCAGAATTATTGACATCCATTATTTCTGAAATCAATGTATTTGATATTGCAGAAACATTGAATGCTTCCTTTTGTATCTTAAATGCATTACAAGGGAATGCGCCACAAACGCTCCAGAAAATAATATCTGAACTGATGACCACCCTTGATCGTGATGAAATTGAATCCCTTCTTGAAACAATTTTTCTTGAGAATAACAGTTCATTGCGTCCATTTGTGCGTACGACTTTTCCAATCATCGTGAATGGCTTTATGGCGTGTTTATCTCCAGAAAATGATGACAATGATGAAAAAATAAACAATGCAAGAAATAAACTTCGAACGTTTTTGATGGATAAGGAGGTATAATGATGAATTCTATCTTTATGGAAGCAGCCACAAATCTCGAAATTTCATCTATTCGAAAATGGAAAGAAAAAGGTGGAAAGATTGTAGGCTATACCTGTTCTTTTATGCCGGTTGAAATTTTTCATGCTGCTGATATTCTTCCCATACGTCTTCGCGGAATTAATGCCCATAGTATGGAAATATCAGATTCATATTATGGGCCATTTGTTTGCAGCTTTCCAAAGGCAGTGATTCAACTTGCTGGAAGTGGAAAATATGATTTTCTGGATGGCGTTGTCCTGTCAAATGGATGTGACACATTACGCAGAATGAACGATTGCTGGCGTAAAATGGGAGAAGATATCAAAGGCGCGCTTCCATCATGGTTTTACTATTTAGATGTGCCGCATAAACCTGATGGTCATGCATTTGAGTGGTATGTCAATCAACTGAAAAAACTGATTTCAGCCATAGAAAAACAGTTTAATGTTCAAATTTCAGAAGTAAAATTGAACACGGCAATCAAAGCGCAAAATGAAATTCGTGACTTGATATGGAAAATAGAAACGCTCAGAAGAGAAAGTCCGCTCAAACTGACCGGTTCTGAAGCATATGCTGCCATTATTGCCGGAACACTGATGCCTGTTGATGAATACAAAAACCATCTTAATGAATTTCTAAATACCATTTTAAAAAGAAAAGGGGATCGGGCTGAAGAAAAGAAAAAAATATTCTTAGGCGGCAGTATTTGCGATGATTTTGAGCTGATCGCGTTAATTGAAAAATCCGATGCTGTCGTTGTGGGAGAAAATATTTGTTTTGGAATTAGAAATGTAAAAGATAGGGTAAGCGAAGCAAACAATCCAATTCAAGCGCTGACAAAGAAATATCTATCGACTTCTGTATGCCCACGCATGATGGGTTGGTATAAACAAAGAGCCGCTATGATTATTGAAAGGATAAAACACATTAAAGCAGATGGCGCTATTATACAGAACATTCGGTTTTGTGATCTTCATGGTACAGAAAATGGGCTGCTTGAACGCGATTTTGAAAAGAATAAGATACCATCATTGAGGATTGAAAGAGAATATGGGCCATTAACTGAAACCGGCAGATTAAAAATGAGAGTTGATGCCTTTATTGAACAACTTAAATCTGCTGATATCAAAGAATAATTAATCTGAAAGAAGGGATATTATGAGACCCGAATTAAAAGAATATAATCTTGACTGGCTTTTTGCATCTACTTTTAGTGTTGCAAAATATTTAGCAAACTCATCTCCAGGTGAGATGGAATATGTGTACAAGTACATTCCCTATGTGAGCAAACTTCTAAAACCATTGCTGGAAACCGGTAAGCCAGCCATAACGTTCCTTGATCTTTTCGGCGATTATTACACAAACATTGTAAATGCCAAAGAGAATGGCAAAAAAGTCGTCATGACAACCTTTTGCTTTGATCCCTGTATTTTTTATGCTGTTGACAATCTCCTTCCTGTAACTTTAGAAATCGGAACAGCGCTGACATCTTTAGCCTGGAAACGCGGTTCTACAGATTTTATGGATTATTGTACTGAAATCGGTTTTTCAGAAACAGGCTGTTCGTCACAAAGGGGCGCAATGGGCGCATACCTTGCCGGCCTTGGCGCTCAGATTGATCTGGTGGCGCTGAATATGGGCGGTGTATGTGATACCAATGCAAATGCCTATAATTTTGCAGCACAATACCTTGATGTGCCATACTATGGCCTTGATTATCCATCAGAGCTGACAAGCGATGACGTGCGAGAATATCATCATCAAGATTACAGAAATCTTGTTCGTTTTATTGAAGAACATACACAATGTAAGTTTGATATTGATAAACTCAGAGAGGTTCTTGAAGAAAAAAGAAAACAGGATGATTTAATGAATGAAATAGAAGATATGCAACGTCTGATTCCAAGTCCTGTTCCTGGAATTTTTCATATTATGATTTATGCGGCCCGATATATTTATTCGGGTAAGAAAAAATTCACGAAATTGCTTGGAGAAATGGTTGAAATCGTGAGGGATAATGCAAAAAAAGGATTATCAGGTTTAAGTAATGGTGTTGAAAAGAATAGAACCTTTCTCGTTTATATTGATAATTATTCCAATGGGATTGCTTTGTATGAATGGTTTGAAAAAAAAGGCATATCTCATCTGGGAAACATTTTATCCAGAACGTTCGCAGAAACAGCGCCTTATACAACAGGAATACCTGGAACTGCATATCGCATTGATACCACAAACTTTGATACAATGATTGATACCCTTGCGGATATTAATGCAAGAATGCCCATGACACGCACAATAAGAGGCGCCTATGATGCCCCAAATATGTGGTTGGATGATACCCTGTCTCTGGCAAAAATCTATGGAGCAGACTGCTGCATTTACTTGGGAACTCCAGGTTGTAGAAACACATGGTCAAACATTAAACTGATGGCACGAGACCTTGAAGCATTCGGGTATCCAACCTATATTGCTTATGGTGATAGTTTTGACAGTCGTGTTGAAACCTGGGAAACAACAGAGATGCGTTTTGAAGAATTTTATAATATCAGGGGGTTACTATGAGTATCGCCGCAGGTTTTGATGTGGGATCACTGTCAACAAAAGCAGTGATTATTAAACAGAATAAGATCGCCGGCTCAGCAATAATTAAATCCGGTCCAAAACCCGTAGAATCAGCGGACAGGGTGATGGCAAAATTGCTGGATGACACTGGAATTACGCAAGGCGACATTAAACGTGCTGTTGGAACAGGCTATGGTCGTGAAAAGATTAAATTTATTAATCATGCAATATCAGAAATTTCCTGCCATGCAAAAGGGGCGCAATTTTTTGTTCCTTCTGCAAGAACGATTATTGATATTGGCGGGCAGGACTGCAAGGTCATCAAACTGGATCAAGATGGGAATATTATTAAATTTATTACAAATGATAAATGTGCTTCAGGTACAGGACGTTTTCTTGATGTGATGGCTAAAGTGATGAACATTGATGTTTCTGAGCTTGGAAAATTATCTCAAAAATCGACAAAACCCATCAGTTTTGCATCAATTTGTACAGTATGGGCCCAGGCAGATGTGATCAAACATATCAATTCAAGAAGACCTGCTGAAGATATCTGTGCAGGAATTAACACAGCAATGGCCAATAGAGTATCCATGCTGACAAACGCAATTAAAGTTGAACAAGACATTTGCATGACCGGTGGGGTGGCTAAAAATCAAGGGGTTGTGAAAGCACTCAGTTCAATTCTTGGATGCAGAATAAAAAAAGTCAAGAAAGCAGATCCACAGCTTATTGGCGCTATTGGTGCAGCCTTATTTGCACAGGAAATACTTTAGAAGACAGGAGAGTGTCATATGAAAACAGCAGGATGTGATATTGGCTCAAGAACAGCCAAAGCAGTTATTTTTGAAAATAACAAAATTATTTCAAGTGCAGTCATTCCAGCAAAATTGGATCCAGTTGAATCTTCAGAAACTGTAATACAAATGGCCCTTGAGAAGGCTAAGCTAAAAATGGGAGATATGGATCAAATTGTCGGCACGGGATATGGCCAACAGGAAATTCCTTTTGCACATCGCCTTGAATCTGAAATTGTTTGCCACGCCAAAGGTGCATGGTGGAATATGCCTTCTGTCAGAATGATCATTGATATTGGCGGACAGGATTCTAAGGCAATCAAAATTGATGAAAATGGAAAAGTTATACGCTATACTTACAATGATAAATGTGCATCGGGTACAGGACGTTTTCTTGAAATCATGGCTGATGCCCTTCAGGTTGCGCTTGATGAAATGGGAGAGATCGGAAAAACATCGAAAGAAAGACTGACCATTTCAAATCAATGCGTTATTTTTGCGGAAACTGAGGTTGTCTCTCTGATTAATGAAGAAAAAGATGTTGCAGATATAATCAATGCGCTTCACCGGTCATTGGCCAATAGGGTGGCATCCCTTGCCAGAAGTTTAACGATTGAGCAGGATGTGGTGATGACCGGTGGTGTTGCAAAAAACAGGGGTGTTTTTGATGCGTTGTCTGATGGCATTGGTGTACCTGTCAAAGCGCTTGATGGCATTGATCCGCAAATAAATGGTGCGCTGGGTGCTGCAATTATTGCAAGTGAAGTTTAAACATCATGACAGGTATTTAAAGGATACTTATTTGGTAATGAAAATCTTTGATAATATTATTCGTGAAATAAAAGCGCATGTGGACTTAAAAAAAGCAATCATTCCACATAAAACGTGTATGGCGAGCGAAACATTTTCATGGCCAGAATCGGGCCGCGCAGAGATTGTCCTGCTGCCCGACCTTGCTGTTGAGCTTGGAAGCCCTGATGATGCATCAGTATCCTTTCTAACCTGGACCCAGGACGCTTCTCTGATTATTGACGATCAGGTTACAATTATTGGGCCGGATATAAACCAGACCCAAAAAAGTAAATTGCCATTTGGTAAAATTGTCATGCTTGAAGTTTCTGGCTTTGATGAAACGAATGCCTTTGACAGAAACAGAGAATTATTTTTATCAAAGTTCGATATCGCATTAAAAGGATTTATGATTAAATCAGCATCCCAATACATGGCGGAGTGGTGTCGTATCAGTAAAGAAGCTGTTCAAAACAATTTTTCCTTGGAATTATTGGGTAATGCACTGATTAAGGAATATAAAAAGTTTGATTATGTTAAATCTGTTGAAATCGTATTTATGACATCTTCTGTTGATGATGTTAATGAATTATTCCTTATGGGAAATCGAACAGTTAGAATGATTCGTGCAATGTCAAAAATGGTTAATGAAATGCGTTACGATTGTACTGAGTGTGAATATCAGGATGTTTGCAATGATGCTGATGTGTTAAAAACGTTGCGCAGGTCTTTGGTGAAGTTAGGGTAATAAAACCAAGAGTTGTATTCACCTCAATGAAAACCTTTTAAAGACGAAATATCCATATGGAATCCCCAAATATTATGGATCCATTTCTTTATTCTTTTTTTTGGGATTGTGATCCAAAAACCATAGATATTGTTAAGCATTCTGATTTTATCATGCATCGCATAATGGAAAGAGGTACATATGATGCCATGCGTTGGTTACAGCAAACATATACTGATAGCCAACGATGTTTATTCCTGGAAAAAAAAGGATATCGTTTATTACGCATAGGTCTATAAGTTTTGGTATTTTTCAATAGCTGAGAATATACATTCGTCCTCGGACGTAATTATATTCTCGGTTATTGAAAAATACCAAAACTTATAGACCTATGCGAACTTTTTATATATCACCGGTTATATTCGTTTTATTGTTTATTTAATTGCAAGCCAGCTTTTAATATCATCCTT
>Ga0272440_1000378_pt1 | contig 37818 bp, 26 predicted proteins | sample SSMMMBAug17_FD_192440 | JGI IMG/M metagenome (GOLD analysis project Ga0272440, IMG submission 192440) | Marine sediment archaeal communities from Little Sippewissett salt marsh, Falmouth, MA, United States - SSM-MMB-Aug17 | ecosystem: Environmental > Aquatic > Marine > Wetlands > Sediment ...
ATCCTCTTTCATAAATAATCCGGCCTGAAGCATCGTATTCAAAGTGATATTCTTCCCCTTTTTCATTTTCAATATATTCCAGTAAGCCAGGCTCTGTGCCCCAATGGTATTTGACGACATTATCCATAGGGTCAGTGCGTTCTATAATTTGCCCACAACAACCTGTTTTGAATTTTGTTTCGTGACCATTAGCGTCAGTATACAATTTTAACTGATTGTTTTTATCATACTCAGCCCGGATTGAAGTGCCATCATTAAAAATTACAGTTTTTGGATTTCCCAATAAATCGTATTCAATTGTTGTTCTTTGATCTTCTGGATTTATTTGTAATACAAGTCTTCCCAGTTCATCAAATTCATATTGGCTTGTATTTCCTTCCCAATCAGAAGCTGTTTTTAAAATATTATTAGTAAATGTTTGATGCATAACAGCACCATTAGGGGCTGTTATGCTGACAAGATTGGATTGATTATCATAGAAAAAATGAAATTTCTGGTTTAGGGGATTTTGTGCCCATTGAATATTGTTTCTATCATCAAAATGGTATTCCCAATGGTTCCTTTTTGGGTCAATTCGTTTTTCCAGTATATGATTTTTTGTATAAGTTTTCTCTACAACAATATTACCAGGATAGGTTATTTTAGATTGATTCCCATATACGTCGTATTCATATTTTGTAATATTTCCACAAGGATCGATCTCTTGTTCAATTCTTCCATAATTATCATACTTTGTTTGTTTTTTTGCGCCCAGTGGCGATATCTCACAAATAATTTGTCCACTGGGTAGTTTTTGATGCATGGTAATATTTCCATTGCTATCTGTAACTTCAATCCAGTCTAAAAGGTATCGGATGGATTTTTCATCATACCGATTCTTTCCAGATGTTTTCGTGCAACGACCTTCAGCATCATACTCAAACGTAAACTCACCACCATCAGGCGTGATTTCTTTTGTTATTCTATTGTTATTATCATATTCATATTGATAAACATGCCCTTGAGGGCGTTTAACTGATTTTAATACCCCTTTTGAATTATATTCATATCTTACAAGAACTTGTTTATAAGTCTTATTTTCGTCGTTTGTATCTTTTAGATGTATATACAATGTTTCTATTTTTGAATCATCTGTATAAGTAACATAGAATGTCCGCTGTTCATGTCGTTGAATTATTTTTTCCAGCTGGCCTATGTCATTACGAACAAAATCAATTGAGAAAAAACCTCTCATATTTTCAATTTTACTAATGGGCCATGCTTCACCTATAATTCCTTCTTTGAATATTAAACGTTCGACTTTTTCAGAATCAACTTCCCATCGTGTTACAATGTAGTTGGAACCTTCTTTGCTCAATTTTTGAAATGTACCCAAATTATATATGATTTCACCATTTTCCAGTTTAGATTCATCATTTAGAAAAGTTTCAATATCACCTTCAGGAGAAAACAAAACAAACTTATTATCATTTTGGGTAAGCGTTGAAAAACAGGGAAGTGTCCACCCTGGGCCTAATGGCGTTTCTGGTAAGCCAAGCATTTGTGTCGAGTATCGACGGTTTAGGATGAAATCAATTTGACCGGGAATATTGATATCTTCAATTTCCGAATAAACTGAGCCGGATGCGACATCTACTGGATGCCCAACTGTTTTTGTTCCTTGTTTTGACATATTTTTACCAATCTATTTGCAACCACAACTATTTTTCCCTTGTTTTCGGCTGCTTTGGGTACTCTTATCCTCTGTATCTGTTAGTTCTTGTTGACTTTTTTTGTTTTTATTTTGTGAACTATCTTCTGGTTCTGTCGATTCTTTTTTTTGCTTACTACTCTTCTTTTTCTTTTGGTCAGATTTCTGTTGTATTTTTGAAACACCTTTTGCAACTCCTGCTGAAACAGCCGCTTGAGCAGAGCTAACTGCAATTCCTCGAATAAGATCTTGTACGCTAACACCGACCATCACATTGCTAAATCCAATCGTCATGGCATTGGGTACAATTGGTATATCGGAGCAAGATGTTGCTACAAGAGGTGCTGCAAATGCTAATGGGCCACCATTTACAGTGACATTGGGACTGCCGACTGCTGCAGATCCTTGTGCTCCAGGATATGGTAAAGGAGGCATTAAAAGTTTTGCCCAAGTTTGCCAGCTTGTAAAGGTTGCAAAATTAGCAGAGATAGAACTCCAGGTCGAAGCCAATGAGCTTGTATCTATACCTGTTACATCCTTGATAAAGGTTTCAGCACTTTTGGGTTTTGGAATAAATCCAGCTATTGCTGCTATAGCAATATTCGCAAGCATTGTCAGTGACATAAGGACAAGCCCCATTGCGATATTGGTCAAATAACGTGTCCAATAAGAAACGTTTGTCGGTGTAATTGGTACAGGAAATCCTTGTGGAATATGAACATAGTATCCCATAGAGCCCACTGAACAGGCGGGAAGCCCATTAATAAAAACATTAGCTGTTGGAAATTTTGGTGAATGCCATAAATAAATCGGTCCAAAATATGGATGAATTGGTATCCCAAGAACCGCGTGAAGATCAACACCAACAACCAGATCCATTAATTTTACTGCAGGCCACAACATTTTGTTTATCCTTTTTAATCAATGCTCTTAATTAATAATTTTTGTTATTTGAATACTTCCGCTGATTCTTTTTTTGACATACTGTACATGAACAGAATCATCAATTTGAATCTTGTCATACACAACTTTTGTAACAGGCAATTCTGTTGTCTGTTCGTCTACTTTTATCAAAAGAACATAGGCTTCAGATGTGGTAATGGGAACTGTTCTTGTTAATCCCCCTGTTTTTTGAGTTTGATAACTTGTTTTTGGCTCATGATATTCTTTATTAATGACAATTCCTTTGCCTTCATAATTTTCAACACCAATATTATTAACCCCCATAAAAATAATATAGCTGGCAACACCTGCTAATATTATTCCTCCTAATATGACCATAATAGACCTCGGATTTGAATCATTGTTATTCATAAAATCGTAACCTCCATTTTTTTCATATCTTTTAACCATTCAGGCCCTGGATAGATGAATGCTTTACGCCATACTAAATCTACCTGCATTTGTTCAATACATATCATAATTGTATGTAAAACAACATCATCAGGTGATTGTGTTTCTATTCCAATATCCAAATCAATTTTGGGTTGATCTCCTGGAAGTTGAAAAGATATTTCTCCATCAGGGTGGAGATGAGTTAAGCGAATGGTTTCATTTCCTTTTAAATAGTCAAAAGACATGCCTGACGATGCGCCATTGAAAAAATTAAAATCCATCATTGGGAACTCTTCCATGCTTTTTTCATAGTCTTTTTTATCTTTTTCAGAAGGAATATGTTTGGCGTATTCTTCTTTCATTTGATTGAAAAATGGTAAATCAGCGGGCATTACACCAGCCAACGATGCTCTTGGCTGCCAGAATTTTGATACCCAACCAAACCCTTGTGGTTCTGGTTGTTCTTCCCATTGATTGTTAATAATACTTTTAACAACAAGTCTTTCTGGTGTAATTAAATCATTTGGATTTTCGATATTGGGTAATGGCAGGTTTTGGATGGCCTCTTTTTTATTATTCATGACAAATCCTTTACCCAGATGATTAGCAGGATAGCCTGCTGATTGAACGTTTTCATTAGAACTTAAGATGTCAACTTTGTAAAAAACATCAATACCACCATAAGCATTTTCATAAATAATTGGTATCGTCTCAAAGGGTGTTGGGTCAGTGAATTCTGGTAATTGTCGAGGCCTGTAAATGCATTGTCGATTACCGGTAACAAGAATATCTTTTCTAACTATATTGTCAATAATTAATGATGCTGTGATTTGGTAAACAGGACTTTCTTCAGGGTAAGCATATGCATTACCATTTAAAACAACATCGGTTTTTAGCTTGTAAGGAACAAAATCACTTTCAAATTGAACGGATGAATTCATTGGGCCATCATAGTGAATATCACCAGGATTAAGCTTTCTATCTTTAGCCATTCGCAAACATTTTTTTTCAGGACGAATATGGTAGCTTCTTTTCAACAACACACTTAAAATATACTCGCCTTTGTCTGTTTGCCCTGGCAGAACTGTTGTTTGTTCATTTTTTGACATTGCTTATGATATAACCTCTGCATTCATTTTTTTCATTTCAGGCAACCAATCAATTCCTGGATATTGATGAGAACCCGCCCAAACCAAATCAACTTTTCGTTCATCGGGCTGTATCAGAACTGTGTGTAATCTGGTTTCGAGTTCATTTTCACCAAATCCAATATCCATCATTAATCGTGGAAAATTATTGGTTAAGTTAAAACTGATATCTCCTTCTCTGGTCATATTAGAGATAAAAAATGGTTCATTTCCTTTTAAATATGGGACAAATAAGTCTTGTGATGCTCCATTGGCATACCTGATATCATAAGATGGGAGTTTATATTGTCTGGCCAGTCTGACATGGTTTTTGGGCAATTTCCACGATGATGATTCTTCTTTCATTGTTTCATCAGGGGAAACATGTGCTGGCACATATCCGGTGAATGCTGAACGCGGGAAACAATTTTTAGGAAACCAACCAATTCCTTGAGGTAAAGGCAAATGATTCCACTTTGATAAATACTCCAAAAACATGTTTTCAGGTGTCAGTAAATCTGATGGGTTTTCGATATTTGGTAACTCCAGATTCTCAACCAATTCTTTTTCATTGTTTAAAATCAGACCTTTTCCCAAAAAATTTCTTGGATAATTGAATTCTAAGTCCGGCACTTCATCTTCGTTTTTTTTATTGTTCTGATAAGGTATAGTTGTTTTACCACCATAGGCCCTTTCATAGCAAAGTTCCATTTCTGTAAATTTTTTGGGATCTTTGAAAACCGGTAAACTGCCAGGTACATATTCACATGTTCGATCTCCGAAAACACATAACTTTTTGCTGATATCTCCAACAATTAGTACGATATCAACTCTTTCAGTCTCTTTTTGTTCCGGTGCATAAGCTTTACCAATAACGACAATATCAGTTTTAACTTTATAAGGTACCAGGTCAGATTCATATTTCACTGTTGAAAGATGGGGCGTTTTGGGCAAATAGAATACATCTGTTTTTAACAACGGCGTTGCAATATTTGATCGAATTAGCGTATTATCCTTAATTGAATATGTTCTTTTTACCAGTAACGTAAAAATATGACGCCCTTCATTGTCTGTACCTGGAATAACAGCAGTATCTTCATTGATCTTTGTCTCTTTGTTTTTCATGAATATTTCCTAAGGATTAAGCATTACCATACCACCTTGAACAGTATTGACAGCCTTACCATTTGAAACAACAATATTGCCTGATGTGTTATGATCAGCATCCGCTATCGATGTCACAGAAGCCCCATGAATAGTAATGGATGTCCCATTTATGGCAATATCAACGCCTTCTATAATTATAGTTCCATCACTTTTCATCTTTATTGAGCTACTTCCAGTTTCAAGTAAAATTTCTGTTGCAGCTTTTATACTAATTTTTGAGTTATCCGATGTAATTGAAATATCGTTGGCAACAGTTGTTGTCTGTTTGTCATCGTAGTTCTCAACCACACTTCCACTGACATGATAAGTTGCTGTTGATGATGCGACGTCATGAGAATATGATCCATCGGATATTGAAATTGTTGTATTTTGCTTGATGGTTTCAGTATGTGTGCCATCAACAGAAACTGTCAGGTTGCCCTTAGTGCTGTTTGTTTCATTCCCATCCACTTGTTTGGTTCGATTTTGACCAACAGTAATGGTTTGATCAGCTCCAACTGTTGTTGACATATTATTTTCAATACTTTCATTTTGATCTTTTTGCGCATGAGTAAAGAATTCTTCTTCTCCATTTTTATCTTCAAACCGAATTTCATTAGACCCGCCGCCGCCTGGATAAGAATTTGATTTAATATAGCTGATGGTTTTACTGTCTGGTAAAGGGTAAGCCTGACGATTGTCAGCATGATATAAACGCCCGGTAATAATTGGGCGATCGGGATCACCATTTAAAAAAGAAACAATGACCTCCTGACCCACACGCGGAAGCTGAAAAGCACCCCAACTATTCCCCGCCCACATCTGACTGACACGAATCCAGCAAGAGCTTGATTCATTGTATTTCCCTTCCCTGTCCCAATGAAATTGAACTTTCACCTGCCCATACCCATTTTCATCGGTGTAGATTTCTTCACCTTGTGGACCAACGACGATTGCGGTCTGAGTTCCATGAATCAATGGTTTTTTGGTTTTTCTTTCTGGTCGAAATGGTATCTCAAAAGGAATACATGTAAAAATATTTGTGTAATGTTGGGTGATTGAATCAATCCGCTCTAACGACCCAGGTAGTTCACCTTCAAGATCAACATTATGAGTAATAGAAGTAAGAACATATTCTTTTTGATCCATATCATCACGATAATATTTACGAATTCTAAAGCGGTAGCCACTTGTAAACGCTCTGCAAAAACTTGTTCCATTGATCTTAGTGATAAGTGTTTCCTGTTCTTCCATTCTAATGTTCGCAAAGCGATTACCCTGATCTCGTTTCTCAAATTTTCCTGGATATTCAAAAAGTTCGCGTTTTTCTGGTCCGAGTTTATTATTGCTGGAGATATTAGCGGACATGTCAACAGAGGGCATTTGAAAATTAAAGTCTTTTAAGGAAATAGCGGCTGGCACAATATCTTGCCGCTTGCTAAAACCAGTAATTATATCTTCTGAATATATACCACCTGTAATTATTTGATATTGTGCTGTTTCCTGGTATGGGCAAGGGCGATGTTTATCTGGCGCATCTGCCATAATTAATGTATGTTTATCCGAAACATGTTCGAAATAATAATAAATGCCTTCTTCTTCAAGTAGGCGGCATACAAAATTAAAATCTGACTCCTGATATTGAACGCAGTATTCTCTTTTGAGATAATCAGATTTTTGAATCATAAATTTATAATCAAAAAATGTATGATCAGAAAAAATTTGTTCGATAATATCAGGTGCAGATAATTTTTGAAATATTCTGCTATTTTTTGTTTTGGTTAATAGATAGCATTGTGGAACCATTTCTGCCGAATAAAAAGCAAAGCGAGGATTACCTCCTTTTATACCACCACCTTTTACCTGAGCAAAAGAACGTATCAGACCGTTTATATACCGCTTGTTTCCATGTGGCAAGGCAATACTTACAGTGACCTGTTTGCCAATGATCTCAGAAAAATCTATTTGATGATTATTTGAAACTATTGATAAATGAAATGTAAACAAATCAGACAAGTATTCAGTTCCATGGAATTTGTAAACATGAAGTTCATCTTCACCAAGGGGAGTAGTAAATGAAATTAATCTATTTTTTTGTTTAATTTTCATGTATTAACACCTACAATAATATTTAAGCTATATCAAGAATAAAATTATCATTTGTCAATGATACTTGAATAGATGACAATGACTTGCCCTGTGCCATAAAGAATAGAATTTTATTTGACAGTTCTGGTAACAGTGTGTTTGTAAGAATAAGATCAATATTTCTGGCACCACTTTCCAGTTGTGTGCATTTTTGATAAATATATGCTACCAGATCATTTGAGTATTGAAGGTCTATATTCTTATTGTTTTTAAATCTCGAGACAATCTGTTCCAATTTAAGTCTAATAATATCTTTCATATTTGATCTTGTTAAAGGGTAATAAGGAACAATTTTTAATCGGCCTAGAAATTCAGGTTTAAATTTATTTTTGAGTTCTTCATACAGCATTGTATTTAAAATTTCTGGCTCAGGCCTGGTGTCATCATCCGAACAAAATGCTCTGATTTTTTGGCTGCCGATATTTGATGTGAGTAAAATCAATGTGTTTTTAAAATCAATTTTTCGTCCTTCACCATCTTCAAGAATGCCTTTATCAAAGACCTGATAGAACAAATCCATGACATGGGTATCTGCCTTTTCCATTTCGTCTAGCAATAAAACACTGAACGGTTTTCGGCTAACGGCATCTGTTAACACTCCTCCTTCACCAAAGCCTACATAACCTGGCGGGGAGCCTTTCAATCCAGAAACAGTATGGGCTTCCTGATACTCAGACATATTAATGGAAATCAGTTTATCTTCACCACCATATAACAATCTGGCAAGAGTTAGTGCCGTTTCAGTTTTACCAACACCACTGGGACCAATCAATAATAGCACACCTTTTGGTTTGGAAGGATCTTCAACACCAGCATAAGCTATTTGTAGTGTTTTTGCTATGGTATCCAAGGCACTATCCTGTCCAATAATACTTTTTGATAAATTCTCTTTGAGATTTAAAACAGAATCAATCAAATTAATATGTAAATTTCCGGTTGGAATACCAGTCCAACTGGAAATCACATCAGAAATTGTTTGCTCTGTTACTTCTGTTTTAACCATAGGTGTGTCTGTTTGAATTTTTTGAAGTTGATTTTCATACGTTTTCAATTTTTCTTGCTTCGTTGTCAGATCATTATTTGAGTCATTTTCAAGATCTTTTTCAATCGATTGTTTAATTTGAAGAATATTTTGAGATAGCTCTTTTTCCTTAATCCATTGTTGCTCAGTTTTCTGGTATTTAGTTAACTGTTTTTCCCTCTTCTTAATCAGGTTATCCAACGCTTCAGAGGATTGTCGACCAAAAGCAATTTCTCTCTTGAATATCCTGATGTCTCTATCTATATTCGCAAGTTCCTGAGATATTGTGTCAAGTTGAATTGATTTTGAAGTAAACCCCATTGAAATTCTGGCACATGCTGTATCAAGTACGCTTACCGCCTTATCTGGTAATTTTCGACCGGGAATATAACGTGCGGAAAGTCGAATAGCAGATAACAGTGCATCATTAGAAATTAATACATTGTGATGCTTTTCATAGTAAGGAACTATTGTTTTAAGCATTGTAAGGGCAGTTTGTTCATCTGGCTCATCAACTGAAATCACATGGAAACGTCTTGTAAGTGCTTCATCTTTTGAAAAATATTTTTCATATTCAGCCCATGTTGTGGCGCCAATGATGCTTATCTCTCCACGAGATAATTCCGGTTTCAACAAATCAGTAGCATTTCCTGAAGGACCACTTGCACTACCTGCACCAATGAGTGTATGGGCTTCATCAATGAACAGAACAATTGAAATTGGTGATGCTTTGACTTCTTTGATCAAATCTGTCAGTCGTTTTTCAAACTCACCCCTGACACCTGTACCAGCTTGTAACAGACCTATATCAAGTCTATGAATTGCAATATCGTGAAGTTTTGGAGGAATATTTCCTTCTGCAATTCTCAATGCAAAACCCTCTACGACTGTTGTTTTGCCAACACCAGCTTCTCCTGTCAGAATTGGATTATTTTGTCGTCTTCGCTGTAAGATATCAATCATTTGTCTGATTTCATCATCCCTGCCTACAACCGGGTCAATCTTACCTTCTCTGGCAAGCTCTGTCATGTTCACAGTATATCGCTTGAGAGCTGTCTTGTTGTTATCCCTTTTTTCATCTAAAGCAGCACGTTGATGGTCAGTTTTGTTTTCTTTTGATTGATATGTAATTGTATAGAATTTTTCATTTAACATTTCGAGAGATATCTGATTTAATTGATCCAAATTATGAATGGAATGTTTTTCAGCTTTAATAAAAGATATTAATAAATGTCCGGAACGAATCTGGTTCTCCTGGAAATCAATAGATGCATAAAACCAGGCATCCTGAATCATTTGTATAATAGTTGGTGAAAATTTAGGATGTCTGCTATTACCACTTTTAAAGGAATCTAATATAGTTTGGAGTTGTATTTTAAAATTGCTTTCATGAATACTAAAATAAGACAAAATATGGTGAATATCACAATTATCCTGTTCCAGTATTTTCATAAAAAAATGTTCCATTTCAATATCATAATGTGTTTGCGTTAGGCATAGTGCTGCTGAAGATTCCAGTGCTTTAACACATGGTTCATTTAATTTTTCAATTAACTTTTTAAGATTATGTTGAGACATAAATAATCCTTATTAGAGTTTTATAACGCATGTTACTCTTATAGCAATGTTTGGCTAAAAGTAACTGAATGTTTTTTTTTGTTCGGTTTATCAGATTTACCCAAAACAGCAGACCAGCCCAAACGTGATTTTTTCACTTGTTTATACTCCGATTTTTGAAACCCAAGTTTACAAGATCCCAAAACTGAAGACCAGCCCAAACTGTATTGTATCGTGCCAAGTTTACATGTCGGCAGCTTATTTATTGGAATAATAATTTGGATATCAAATTCATATGTTGGATTGCTCAAAGACCGTATAACTGAATAAACAAGTTTAAGAGTGCCATTTTTCGATGAAGGCAATAATTTTTGAAATTCATCATGATTTTGTGGATTAAAAAGCACGCGAAATTTGGTCTGATTATCCCATACATGACTGCCACAGATAGCAGAATCGCCCAATGTACGATGATCTGTACCGATCTTTGTCGTATCTTCTGGTTGGAGTTTCATTGATGTTGGAATAAATTGTTCAATGTGAACATCTATATTTGTCAAATAAGATAGTACTTTCTTTAATGTATTTGCTGTTGATGAATGTCTTGATATCAACTGACCTAAAAATATCATTGGGTTAAGGGGAACTTGTTTATCAGACAATGCCTGTGGAACAAAACCGGACAAAAATAAAAAGTATTTTGAATACTTATCTGAACCATCAGGCTGGTAATACTGATAAATTCGATGTTTTTTCCAGGACAAATAGAATAATGTGATCAATCGATGATGAAAAAGATCAAAAAAAGCTGTCATAGCTGATGGATAATCATGGTTTTTAGCTTTATGCGCAGTATCAAGCCGGTAAGCCAGTTGATGATACCAATCAGGAAGAACACCCGAAGGGCCAATCAATCCCATGAATGGTACTTGCATCATTGTTGGAGAATCTACTTGTTCATTTAAATCTGATATCTGACTGATTTGAAATGAAAAATCAGGTCGAACAGTAAATCGAATGGTTTCATTGTTTGGAATTAGCGGATTCTCATCTGCATTTGACAAAAGTGTTCTGCTTAATTGCTGCCGATCTGACGGTGCAAATGATTCTATCAAATCTACTGCTTGAAAAAAAGTAAATTGATAAAAAGCATTAAATAAATGATCTTTTAAAGATTCATATGTTCGTTTCTGGGTGGCCATATTTTTAATACTTCATTTTTCTGTCTTGTTTTAGCAATTATTTGAACAAAGGAATTGATTGGAGCAAGATAACCCAAAAATCGTTCAAGTATACTTGCAAATAAAATTAAACTGGTATCTGAATATTTATTTTTGTCAAACTCAATAGTGATTTGTGTTCCTCTACAAAAAGAAGCGCCTTTGATTCTTCGGACCACAGACTTACATGAAAGGTTGAGTATACCATTAATTTGTTTTTTATTTGATGGTAAATCCCTGAAATCAAATAAGAATAGCATATCTCTTAGAATATTGACATTGTCAGATATCATTGTAAAAAAATTGTTTGATAAATAGGATATTAGATTCCATTGAAGTTTTTCATCTGAAAAAGGATTTATACTTGTTGTGGGTGGTACAATACAAATGATTTGAGTGCTTGATTTACCAGATATTTGCAATTCAAAATGTTTTTGATGATGATCATTTGGTTCAATATGTCCAAAGGTTAAATGTGCAGGTAAATTTCCATTCGTGCAGATTGTTCTGATTGTCACGGTCTCTTCAGCTGTATCATTTTCAGTTAAATCATCCTTTTTAAAAGACAGATAAACTTCAGTGTTAACATTGTTGTTTTCAATAACTGAACGACGCTCATCTTGCCAGTAATAGAGTTTTGTTTGATGATCTGAATCTTCGATTCCGGGAGGTCGTTTATATATCGGATAAAAAAAAACTTTTTTATCAGAATCAAAAGGTATTGATGTTGATATATCAAGTATTTTGAACACTTCCATTGTGTCAGGATGTCTTCTGTAAGGAATAACAGAATATTCATGTTTATGTAAATTTAGTGAGATCGGCTCAGCGAATTGATCAAATAAATTAACTATTGGTGTTGCATAGAGAAAAAAAGTATCCTTTTTGATTTTCAGGTGCGATTTGGGAGATTTATTTAAATGTATAAGTAATGAAATAGAATAAAAAGGTATATCGGACTGAATATTTTTCAAACCATTTATTTTAAAAAACAAAAATTTTTCCTTAAAACAAAAATAGTCATAAAGCAGTTTATAACCTGAAAAACTTTCGTAATCAAATGGATCACTATCAAAGTTAGGTATTAAATGCTCATGTATATCGAGTCCAACTGTTGTTATTTGGTCTGCTATCGAAACCTTACTTTTTTTTAATGAAATGTTTTTTTCCTTCTCATTCTCATTCAATAAACATTCAACACAGAAAACATTATTCACTAACAACTCATACAGCTCAAAAGCATTTATTGATTTCGGATTAATAAAAAAAATAAGATCATCCCAGCTAACTTTTGATAAATCATTTCTTGCTATCGAAACAATATCAATTATTATTGTTTTTTCGGCATTTGCATGTTCAGGAAGGACAAACTTCGCATCAATAATATCAACAGGTAATAATTTTACAGGATAAACCGTTTGAAAATGACAATGTGTGGTTCCGCTATATAGTTTGACAGGTAATGAATCTACTTGTGATCCTCTAGGAATTGGATAGCCCTGATCTGGCACATTGTTAATAGGTTTAAAAGCAATTATTGCCATTGATGGAACAGGCTGATTGAAAAGAGGAAAAATAGTATTTATCAATGATTGAATTATTGATGGAAAATCATCATCAATTTTTTTATGAAGGTGTGCAACTATAAATGCAAAAGCTTCAATTAGCCTTTCTGTGTGAGGATCATCTTTTCGATCAAGTTGAAGGTATTTCGCATTATCGTACTTTTTTCCGAATTCAATGCCAAGTTCTCGGAAATATTTGAGTTCATGATCATAGTATTTATATATGCTGTTATCCATAAGTTTTATTCAATATTGGTTATGCTAAATATTTCATTATTTGTGCTAAATGTGGTATCAAAGTATACAGGAATTTTTTCTGGTTTCAGAGATATTGTCGCCTTGACTTTAAAGGTTAAATTTTTTATAAAATATCGAGAATTATGTATTTGTACTTCAATATTTTTAAGTCTGGGTTCAAATTTCTTAATATTGCTAGCCAAATCTTGACTTAATTTATTTAGCTCCTCGTTTTTCAAAAGATTTACGTTAAAATATTCTGACACCCCATAGCAAAGCAATGATTTTTTTTTCAATTCAGAATGCTGAATGTTTTCAATTTTAAGTATTGTACGCTTTGTATTTAAAAGATTTTCAACATCCCTAAGAATGCTCCATTTAAGCTCTTTTAAATTTACAAATGGATGCAGAACAGGTTGATAAGGGGTTCTGTTATCTTCAATATCTATCAACCTGTCCAAAATAGAAGCGTGATAAATTCGGTGCTCATCATTCATCTTGTTCAATGTCATATCCTTCTGAATTGTCTCCTTCACCAGTGCCACCTTCACGTGACTGAGGAGTATATGTCCAATCAATTCTTCCATAATCAAAACCAACTGTTTCAATAGGGAATTCACTTTGTCTTCCACGTGAGTCTTCAACTTTTACAACTTCAGTTTTAACAGAGCTAATAATGGCATTGGTTAATTTATATTCCATATATTTCATCTTTTCACCACCTGCACGCCACAATTCCAAAATGACTTCCGCTATATGATTACCCTTTGCACAAAAGAAACTTATTTGTGGAGATGAATTGTCGATGTATTTTCTTATGACAAGATCATCAAATTCAGAACGACCTTCCGCCGCTCCTCCGGCATCACCTTTGATTGGCGATGAAGATTGAGAGAGACCTATTGTATAGCTAAGAGCAGTAATCCAACCGCTATGTTTACTATCTTTGCATTCTCCATCAATACCATCAATTTTTAAAAATGCGTTAAACATTATACCTCCTTTATAAATTTTTTTTAATAATGCTTACTACCAATATTAATTATAATATTTGAGTAAATTGTTGTTAACTTGTAAATATAATTAATATTTGTTAATTATTACTCTGATGCTTCTGAAACAAGTCTCATAGAAATAGTAACTTCTTCCAATTGAAAATGAGGCTTAAGCTTAATTATTACGTTATATGCTCCTACTTTACCCGGAATATCTGTTACAATTATTTTTTTCCAATTGAGTGGTTTCTCAGCCAATTTGATCGGATCACTCGTTTTATTTAATAAAACATACTGTTTGATCCAGTTATCAAGATAGTTTTGTAAGCTGTCTTTATCTGTAAAGCCACCAAGTTTATCTCTAATAATGCACTTTAGGTAATGTGAAAACCGTGATACGCACAAAATATTTTGCATTTGTGAAGACATTATTGCATTTGCATTTACTTGTGGCTCATCAAATTTTTCTGGTTTGTTAACAGTCTGAACAGATACAAAAACAGCATCTTTTGTATTCTGATAATAAATTAAGGGGATAAAGCCATTGTCTGCGAATTCTCTGCCTCTATTGGCAGGAATGATAACCTCAGTTGGACATGTGTAGGTATTAAGTCCTTTTTGAGTTTTGTAAGTATGTAAACAAGGGAGCTTGACTAATCCACCATTCTCAACCCCTCGGATTCGTGCAAACCAACCTGTTTCAAAAAAAGCATTGGTTATTCTCTCGCCTAAAGCATATGCCGCATTACCCCATAAGTACTTAGAATGATCCGAACAATCTATTCCTTCTTCAAAATTGAATGATTTTACAGGGTTTGTTTCATTACCATAAGGTAAACGAAGTAAAAAGTGAGGCAAAACCAGAGATACATATCTTGAATCGCTAGACGAACGAAAATCATTCCAATCAATATAATCATCTTCGCTAAAAATTTCTGAAATATCAATATTGTCATTTAACTGTGTAAAACTTTTCCATCCAAATAGTCGAGGACTGGCGGCAGAAATAAAAGGTGCATGAGCTACAGCAGCAATACCTGAAATATGCCTTAATAATTCAATATCCATAGGCGTATTCATGAATTCGTAATCTCCAATAATAGCTCCATAAGGATGCGCCCCAAATGCGCCTAAGCTAAATGTATATAATTTTTTGTAAAGAAATGATTGATCAAAGTCTTCTTGTTTTTTCATATCTTTCTCTAGATCCTCTTTTGTTGCACTCATAACCTTTATTTTTAATAAGTTGCCTGTGTGTGTCTTATTTGCAAGATATTGTAGTCCGCGCCATGATGATTCAAGTTTTTGAAATTCGGATTCATGTATAATTTCATTAAGTTGAATACTTAATAACTCATCTATTTGATTTATCCATTGATCAATTTGCTTAATCACGTTACTATCTATTGAACCTTGATCTCTTATCAACCATTCTAAAAAAGATTTATATAGTGGCGTATATTTATTAATCATATCTACCTTAACATCTTGATTTTCCTCTGAAATATCTAGCCCTGACTCGATAATGCTGCTTAAGTTCATTAGCAGCGCACTACCATCTTCAGAATCTTTATTGTCAGAATCTTCTTCTTGAACCATTAAAGTCTCTGAAATGATTTTATTCAATAAACTGTCTGTTTCCACGATTTTTGAAATTCTATCAAATTCAAAATCAGTCATAAAAAATCCTCCATAAACAACTTAAAAAAGTTGTAATTTTATATTTCGTTAATTATTTCTTTAAAGTAACGCCTTATATATCGTTTTCTAAAAAAGCAACTTTTTTGAGTTCATTACTCTTTGACATTATTTCAATAAATTGATCTTTTATGTTTTCATTCCGATTAATCTTTTTTTTCAGTTCTTCAAGTCGTTTTCTAATAGTTAGAAGTTTGTTTAAACTTGGAATTTGAGATATGATATTTTCTGGTTCAAAGTCCATCATGGATTGAAAAGATAAATTAACAGGTAACTCTTTCCGACTGTGCTCTATTAGTTTAGTTTTTAGATTTGCATTGACTTTACCTTCAATTGAAGCCAAAAAATCTTTTTCAGAAAGATAAATAATATCAACAATAGTATTTAAAAATTTCTTCTCCTCTTCACTTATAAGCTCTTTATCCGTCTTCATCAGTTCTTCAACAATATTATGTGATAGTTTGAATAGTATTTTATTATTAACACTATAAGACAGGGTAGGGTTGACTGTAGAAAGAAAATCGTCAAATTTTCCTTTCTTCAGTTCAGTAAAAATTCGATCTTTGAATTTATCATAGCTTTCATTCATTCCATGAAAATTTCCAAGAACAGCTAATACAAAAGGTAATTCCGTCTTTTGAATAGCACCATTTTTGTCAAGGTCATATTGGATATGAACCCATGGTTTTCGTATTTTTCCTGCAGTTTTTTGTAGACTGTTTGACATAAATTCTTCTCCTATTATTTATATCTATAAATTATGATCAATACGAATTGCCCTAGCAATATCAATTGAGCAAATCTTATTAAACAATCGATTTCTTAGTTTAATATCTTCTTTATCAGGTTTTTTGTCATCTTTGATAATTTCTGTAATACATAAATGGTATGTTTCAAAAATATCAGCTAACCAGAAAGGCTCTTCCCACTCTTCCAGTTTACACTCCTCAATTGTCCTGTATATTTCTTCTAATAATTTTCTGGCAACAAATTTTTTGCTATACTCCATGCATAATTTTGCCAATATATATTTATAATGAATTATATCTCTTTTTACAGATGTCTTTATTATTCTCAGTTGTATCTCGTTAATTGCATGATCTATACTAATAAAAGAGTCTTTAAAATATTGAATGATATCTACGGAATTCAAACGATGTGTAATAATTGAATTAAATATGTCAATATTTTTTGGAGCTGAAACAATCCGTTTGCTTTTTTGTTCTGAATTCTCAATAAAAGAAGTATCAACATCGCTTATATTTTCATTTTTTTTATCTAAATTATATATACTTTGTATAGATTTTATTAATTCCTCTAAATATCTTTCTAATTTCTCCAATACTTTTAGTTCTTTATAACAGGACAAAATACACTTATTGAAGTAAAATAATGCGTCCAGACATGTCTCAATCTTATCAACTAAATGATTTGCAAACTCAACATCTGTATTTTCAAATGCATAAATGAGATTCTTATCAGATTTAAGAGTTTTTGATTGATCTTTTTTTTCAATATATGAATAGTTTATTTTACTACAGTCAGTGATAATCGTCTGTCCAATAGAATATATTAAAAAATTATCACTTGTGAGTGTCTTTAATGGCCTTATTCTATTTTCTATATTATTATCATCAATCTCAGGATAAAGACACTGCCAGTATCTGCCTATATAATCAGATAGAAGGTAAATTCCATGAGTTAATCCCTCTATTCTATCAATTTTAAAACAAGCGTATGTTAACCATACAACTAAATACAAATCCTTTGATTGGTCTGTTAATAATTCTATACATTTTTTCTTAACAGTTTTCCACTCAGTAACATTGCTTTGTTGTTGATATTGATGTTTGTCTTCATTGATTAGTTTTTTTACCTGTTTTTTTATTTGAATAAAATCTCTTGTCTCTGATATATCATCTCCACAGATCTTGTCTGAAGAAATTATTTCTAATAATTTTTCTAATTCAAGCAATTCTGTCCTCCACATTTCCTACAATTAACAATTAACAATTAATTACTTAAGGATAACAAATTATTAGATAACTAATAAAAATAAAACTTAATAGAATTATGTTTTTAGTTAGGTATCCAACAGATCCTTATTACAAAAGACCTTCTTTTCAATAATATCTTTTAAACAATTGTATACTTTATCCACTGTATCTGCATATCTGAAGTAGCCGCCTGTTTTTTCAGTCAATCGTTTAAATCCATCGCCCATTTGTGAACCAACTATAATGCAGTTGAATGATTTCTGATCTTTTAGTAACTGATCAAAATCATAGACATTATCCCAATGCTTTGGAGCAATTTGAGACCTGTGTTGGGAGATAATATAAATTAATTTTTTTGGACCACTTAACTGGTCGTTGAAGTATGATGTAAAGGCATTATTTAACTGTGTTTTTATATTACTATCTGCTGAAAGTGAAGGTTGAATAGTTTCAAATTTTGCAATATTCTGTGCAATACGAATTCTTTCATACTGTGCTGTTCCAAATTTTATTCGTTTTTTTAACTGTGGTTCTTTATTCCATTGAATGCTTTTCAGATAACTTAGTATGGCTTTTTTTGCCATTTGAAATTCATGTAACCTTGTAGGGTCAGAATCGGTAATATCCATTGCGATTATTGATTGATTTTTCAGTACAATATTTTCATTCTTAAACGTTTCAAAAGAATCACTTTCCTTGTTGGCGACTCTTTTGATCAAATCTAATGATTCTTTTTTTAATTGGATGATTCTTTCAAAAGCATCAAAAGATGTTTCATTATTATATGATTTTTGAAAGTCTGAAGCATTTTGCTTTAGCTCTTCAAATCTCTTGGGATAATAATTGTGACCTGCTGCATTTGTAATTCTTTGAATATAATCTTTAACTGCTTTAGTTTCTTTATTTACAATAACTGTATCTAAAGTCTTTAATAATTCATTTGATTTTATATCAGCTGAAATATATTTTTCTTTTTGAATTTGTTGATTAATTTGATATAATTGCTTATGAGATATTAATGCATCTAATTCAAAATGTTTATCGATATATTTTAATCGTTCTTCAATAAAAAGGATTCTTTTATTAAAAAAAGAATTAATGCACTTTGTTAAAATGGTTTTGGTTTCTTCAATTTTTAATTGAATAACATTTTCATTGTGAATGTCAACCATTAATTTTGCTGTTTGATAATTATTAATTGCCTGTTTATATTCTTTTGGACAATACGAAACGATACTGAGTGAATCAGCACTTTGTAGTAATTTTTCTATCTGAACATCTTCAATCTGAATAGGAGGTTTGGGATCAGGGACATAGTTTTTTGAGCGATCAAGAAGTATGTAGGATCCAAAACAAAATGAATCAACAGACCGAATGTGGTCTACACCGTCAAAACCCCTGAATCGCGTATACATCATTTGTACAGGAACATTTTTTATTTTAAAAGCCAATCCAGCGCCAAATTTCAGACCTAATCCTTGATCATCACGTTTATACGTTCCATGGTAAGATATTTTTTCACGGCTGACAATATATGCCAGGCCGCCTGAGAGTATTCCGGTAATATTTTTATAGTTGAAAAGATTTGGATGATTCCATTTACAACCAATAGACAACAATTTAACATCAATATCAACATTTTTGTTCTTATTATTGCCAGATACAGGAAAAATATAGTCAAAACCAAATTCTGAATATATATGTTCATCAATCGACATTTTATAAAGGCAATTCATATTTAACCGAAACGATGAGTCCTCTATTGAAAATTTTGGTGGATTTGTAAACTCATTTGCTGCATTTGATTCATCAATATCCAAAAATGAGGGGCCAAAATTGATCTCAATTACTCGCGGCACAAAAGTAGATTGTGCATTTTGAAAATTTAAAAAAATAAAACAAAGAAAAATTGACAATAATACCAATTTATTAAAATATAAATAAACTAAAGTGCATACAATAAATATTACTGCTATTATTTGAGAATAATTTAAATTACTGACAGGTATATGAGTCAAGTGATTGCTAATGGTGCTGATAAAACAAATTGTATCGTCCCCATAACGATTTAATCGCTGCTTTGTCATTTCAATAGTTATGGTTTTAATGGTAGTAGCTGTTAAATGATTTTCTGTTGAAGAAACACTCACCTCAAGCTCAATCGTCTGTTTGTCTTCATCCATATCTTCCATAATGAATTTTAACTTATCTAATTGATCAATGGTAAGCAGCCATGATCCATTCTTCAAATCTTTTCCGGCACTTAATTTAGATTCTTCAGGCATACCAGAAATTTTTATCTGAGACAAAGATTCAGAATTATCATTATCAGTCAAATATGGTGGATAGATTGTAAGCGGTATTGGTGCTTCATTCGTTCCAGGACTATGTTCATCTACCTGAAACATCGGAGGATCCGGAACACCTGAAATGATTAACTGAATGGCTTCTTGTTGAGTAAAGGCGCGGTCATTATTTGAAAGTTCCTTTGACAAGGCTTGCATAGATAATTCAAATTTTCCATCTTTGTTTTTGGGTGGAATGAATTGTAAGTTCACAAATTCAACTTGCGGAACAATCCATTGATCCGTCGATTCGTATTTGGAACCTTGTGAGATAGATAAACCCTCTGGAATGTCAGAAAACAGGACAAATAATTCTTCAGAGCCGTCATTATCTTTTAATTGCGCATTAAAAAATATTGGCACAGGTTCATCTTCTCTCCCCTTGAAAGTATTGGATTGAAGTGAAAGTGATGGTTGATCTGCTACAGCACTGAGATTAATATTAAAAGATTCAACCGTTGATAGACCATCAGGATCGGACACAGTTATTAGTATATCTACTGATCCGTGGATATTTTCCAGAGGAATAATTTTTAATATGTAATCTTTTGGCGTACTATTGTAATAATTAAATGAATACATCAATTCCGGAAATCCTATTTTCATATCATCAAAAATATCTTTTGCTATATTTATATCAGATACAGGCAATTTTGCCATAAGTTTCAAAATAGTTATAATATCAAACAAATGCAGTGTTTCTGTTTCAAGGCAAATATTATTATCAGGTATTATGAATGGATTTTCTGATTTTACCTTCAGCACGAGATTGATATTATCCGGATCATCAATCTTGAAAATTATAGGTTCAATGGATTGATCTTCTAAAATAGAAACATTCGTTATAGAAGTTATGGTAGGCGGGTCATTATTGGCTTGTGTAAATATTGTAATTGTTTTTTCACTTGACTGAATGCCATTGATTGCTTCTTCAGAGTTACAATCAAATATATTAAAAGCAATTGTTCGCGTATACTGTAATGGATCCTGGCTTATATTTCTGTATGTAATAGACTTTAAGATTTGAGCATAATTAAGTCTGCCGATTGTGCCATTAATAATCAACATACCCTCATTAACTTTATATTGTGAAGACAACCCAAAGGTGTCTGAACATGCCAAAATGTCATTACCCACATCATAACCATCTTTTATTGTAACTTCCAAACGTGACATTTCGCTGTCATCATTATCTGTAATAAACACATTATTTACTAAGCGAATGGCATTGCTGTCTTCGATATACGTATTTGTAAATGCCTCGAAGGAGAGTTCAGGCGGGCTATTAACAACTGTCACTGTCACCATAAAAGATTCAGATGAAACAATATTGCTCTGATCTTTTATCGTAATTGTAATGCCCACAGTCCCTGAACGGTCTGTCTCAGGTTGAATTAATAAAGTAATATGAGTAGGCTCAGAAGATATTGAAACCATATTAATGCTTACATCAGGACCACTAAAGATAATATTACTTGCTGAAATGATTGATTCATCTTGAGATGAACAGGAAATAGCAACCGTATATGGAATAGTTGAAGATGTAATTGTAAAGCTCAAGGTTTCTGAAACTTCATTTTCTGAAATGGTCAGATCTTTTATATGGCCAATGTCTATCTTTGCACTAACCAAAGTCAAACCAATACTAATGTGTAGAAGAATTGTTGATACCAACACCTTAAGCAGGTAATTCATTGAATGTTTTGATAATATAATCATTTTTAACTCTTTGTTACATGTTTTTCAAGATTAATTGTTTCAACATATTTTTTGAAATCGTTTTTCCCAATTGATTGATAAATATGTTTATGCGTATCATGCCCTACAATAATTATTGACATGCCAAGTTTAACTTTTTTAATAAAAGCAGCCATAATTTTTTCAGCGACTTCAGTATTGATTGACGCCATTGGTTCATCAGCAAATATAATCGCAGGTGTGTGGATCATTGCTCTTAATAATGAGACTCGTTGACGCTGCCCTCCTGAAAGCGTTGATGGGCTTCTGTCCATGGGTGGTGGAATTGTAATATTTTCATTGGTTTTTTCTGCATCCAATAAATCATGAAACTCAAATTCATCAATAAGGTTTTTTATTTTTTCATATGGATCATGACCTGATAAATTAAGCCTCAGGATAAAGGGAATAATAACATTTTCAAGGCATGTCAACGAATCAATCAAATAATAATGTTGAAACATAAAGCCAAAATAGGATTCTCTGATTTGTTGAATTTTCTTGGGTTTATTGTAAATCTTACTGAATTTGATTTCATCTTCGTTATCTAAAGGCTTAAATTTGATTTCACTGGATTTGTTAATATTAAAATCATCTTCAAGACCAAGTAAATTTAACAATGTGGTTTTACCAAGTCCTGTCTCACCAGTAATTATAGTTAATTTTCCTTTTGGAATATAGATTTCACTAAATAATAAACTCCTTTTTGGATATTGAAACTGATGATAAAATGTGTCAATTTTAAAGATCAAATCATCATTTTTACAATTCATAGTGTTCAAACCTTATATGATATTAATTTATATGGTGATTGAAAAACAATAAGCAATAAGGATAGCCCCGCACTGATAAATGCAATTAGCAGGATAGAAAATGAGTAAAATCCAATCCACTCCCAATTAACATTCAACGATATCGTCAAAAATCTACTTATCATAGGTAACAAATAATTTATTGTAGTCAAGCACACTATCAATGGTATAGCTGTCAGTAATAGTGATTCGATTAAATACAAACAAAACATCAGATTCTTTGAAGCGCCCATTGCCATTATGGTTCCAATTGTATTCATTTTTTTATGAATGATAAGGGATATTGTCAAGCTGATATGGACAAAAAATAAAATTCCAATAAATATCAAAACAATTTTAATATACCGATTCATCTGTTTAATATTTTTTCGATACTCTAATAATGTCATTACGTGGTGTGTTTTGGTGTGAAGATTGTAAACAAGCTGCAATTCATTTATTAACTCTTTTATATTATTAATAATTTCTGGTTCATCATTCAAGTATAAAAATGCTTTCCGATAGTATTTATTATCTTTATCACATCCTGAATTTTGATAATCATAAATATTGAGAGATAGCAACCGACTGTTTATGTTTGGTGGATTGAGTTCAAATATTTTTCTGATATTACATTCCGAAATCGTATCGATATAAGAGTTATTTTTTTTAGAATTAACATCAATTGGCTTTTCAATAAATTCTGCTTGCATACCAACGTTTGCAGGCATTGGATATGATGATTCAAGGTAATCCCCAAAGTTTTTATTCAGCCAGCTTCGAACAGTGTGTGTTATTTCTTTATAATTATCAAGATCATATCCCCAGATAATTTGAAAGTAATGAACTGGACGACAAGGATTGAAACATTGATTTCGATAGTAATTCATAAATTTTTTTGAAACAAGTATATCACCTGCAGGTAGTTTTTTTGCTATATTGAATAATGCAGGTTTAAATAAATATCTATACTTCTCATCTAACGTTAAAGGATTCCATAAGTTAATTCCCTTATCTTTTCTCAACCCAAATAAGTCTATTTTTGTTTTACCATACAGTAAGGGGAGGTATTTGTTCGGATAATTCTGTAGGTTATTACCCGGAAAGATTTGAGAGACAAGATATTTCGATACAATCGTTCCTGTATAAGGCATTGTTTCAATGGAAGCATCATTCTCAAGTATTAGATTATCTTTTATCCATTCTGATATATTATTTTCAATTAGTTTCTGATTTGGGGTATTATTCATTTCTCCAAGTTGAAGCGATATCATTTCAAACTGCTGTTTTGTTGGTGTAAATAATTGATTGTTACTTGGGATTAAGAGTCTTGTAAAATTTGATTTGTAAGGAATAATCGCAGCAACCACAGATGTATAGGATTCTGAAAGGCTGTTACCTGTTACTGTGTTTTCATGTACGAAACATTTATCTTTGAGATCAAAATAAAAACTATTCGCTACATTCATTAAATCATTCTGAATGTTGAAACCTTCAACAATGATAGATGATGAAAATGGATTTTTTTCTAACTCCTGAAGTTTTTCAAAATAACTGTTCCATATAATTATTACAATGCAACCTGTCATAAATAAGATAAAAGATATCAGACACGAACCAATAACTGGCCAATAACTTTGGAAAATGAACTGTACGAGTTTTTTATTACCACGTTGTGGTTTGAATAAGTCTCTTTTTATAAATGTATAGAAAAATTTTATTGTATTTTTCATAAACACAGGAAATCTCCCATTAATTTCATCAGTATAAAATTATGGCAAAATTGATGAATTAATCCATGCGTACTCAACACCAAAATGCTTAAAATATATATTACTATCATGATAGTTACGGTGTAATTCTGAATGTACTTTTTCAAAATAGGGCCTCAATTTATCAAATAATTCTTTTTTTTCGGAATCAGAGTAATTTTCAAGATTCGATTCAATATGTTGATATTCAATTGACAATAAGGGATGTTCACTTCTCAGAATAATCCCATATTGTTTTTCTATTAACGATCTAAAAGAATATTCTTTTAATGATTTTCCAAGAAAATACTGTTTGTCAATATCAAAAGAAGTCTGTGGCTGACCAATTGTTACTCGTAATAAAGTAGCATAGATTGTTTTAATGGTTTGTTCATTAAAATAAAAATTCAGACTCTTTATACCTTCAAAAATCATATATAAATCATATAATTCAGTTTTTCTGAATAAAAGAACTTTATTTAATTGAGGTTGCGGTTGAGACTTAGCGTTAGCGTTTACCTTCTTTTTTTTATGGTAATCTGGATGTTTTTGGGCGACATAACATGTTGTATAAAAATATGCTGGCGATTTTTGATATGATTTTAGAAGTTCGCCACCTTTTTTTAATATTGTTTCTTTTGTAGCATTCATTAAATTTTTATTATCAAAATGAGCTTTACCAATTTTATACATTAAGCTTTTGACTATTCCAGGCATCAGTTGTGGTTCGTATGAAAAATTATTCTTATTGGTTCTGATATCTTGCATAGTATGTTCGACCCCAGTAATATACGAAAAATATATTGACTGGGCCTGGTTAACTTCATGGATTAACTTTCTAATTTGCTCACGTATAACTTCTTGATAGTTATCTTCAGAATTGATACAACTAAAGATCCATCGACCTTTTCCACAACTTTTACAAATATGATTTGATACTGATATTTGATTATTTTTATTTAAAGCTTCGTCTTTACATGATAAACTGGGCTCTGAATTATAGTCAGAGTAGAAATCTCTAACCTTTTGTCTGTTTTCTTTTGAAAAGATAAGTTTATCATCTGTATCAGACAATATTTTTTCAATAACAAGATCAATAATTTTACGTGATTGATCTGAAAAAGATTTTTTTGCTATGTTTTCAGCAGGATATTCTGACTTTTTATTACTGAACAATTGAATTGGCGCGTAAGCAATATCAAATAACTTATTATTATCAACATTAAAATCAACCAGCATGGACGCAATATCAGATTCAGAAATGTTCTCTTTTCCCGTTTTATGGTCTCCTGTATCTCCGATATGAATAATAAGCTTTCGTGAGTTTGTTCGCCAATTCATAGATGTAATACAGTTCTTCAACCCCTGGAAAACAGCTTCGTGAAAATAATCCTTGGAGTTAATGTAATCATTTTTTTGCTTTTCATACATCTCTTTGCTTATCAGTTTTTTCTTTAGTTTTTCACCTAAAGATATCAAATAATTTTCTTCCTCACTTTTCGCTTTAATATTCATTAGATTCAATTCAATCGTATCAACATTACTAATAAGTTTAGTCATAATTTTAAAACAATCTGCTTTACTCTTGTAATCTCTATAATAAGCTACACCAAACCTGAAATCATCCTTGCTATTGTTAATGTCAGAAATAAAATCCTTAACAATTTTTCCAGTCAGTTCTAAATATCTTGTCATGCTTTGTGTCGCATCAATTAGAAAAACAATGTCTCTAGCTAGCGCTTGTTGACTCATATTCTCAATTATACCATTAATTGTTGCGATATTAGCTTTTGTGGTTGGAATACCAATTTTAAAATAATCTGGAAAACTATCCGCAAATTCCTCAAGGATTACAAATCGAGGCATTTTTGGTGGCCATGGCTTTTTGTCAACTTTCATTTGTGGTTGAATTGGTAAAAAATTTTTATCTGCATTATCTTTGCACGAAGGAATATCCTGGCAAGTAGGTTTTTTATCATCTTCTGGATGCTTTTTATAATACGCAGCAATATCTTGAATATTATTGAAATAATAAATTGGATGCTGTGCCTTGGGATTAGGTTGAAAAGCCTGTCTTGTATTCCAATTGATAATATGTTTCATACTGATCCATCCCAACATAATATCATTGATTTGATTAGGCATTTCTCCTGAATCCTGGAGATTAAAAAAAGGTTGTGTACCAATTAACGCAAAGTCAGGTTTTTGGGTATCATTTGTATGTGAATAATACTTATAGATAAAGCAAAACTCAAGAAATTTAATAGTTTTTTTGGTTGGTATCAGTGTTATTGGTGACTTATAAGCTTTCAATATTTTAACCTTAGTCATACTTTTTCTTATTGATTGAGAAATGCTTTTATCATTTTTATTATCCTCAACTTCATCAACGCCTTTACTGATTTCAGGATCATCAACTTTTGTAATTAAAACAGCTTTCTCATCAATTGAGCAATCGGTTTTTAAGGCATGGGGTAATAGTATAAAATTCTTAATAGGTGCCCATCCGTGCTTAGCATCATTTTTAATAAAAACAAGTTTTGATTGGTTATCATAATCAAATACAGTAAATTTTTCGAGATATTCTGTTGAATTATGTTTAGAATTAGCTTGCTTACTTTTGTATAAAGGGATTTCATTCATTGCTGAATATATATGCCATTCCAGGTCTGTTACACTTGCATAATCGTCTTTACCCGAAATATTCCACAAATCAGAATGACGACGATATTCAGTCCATATTGGCATATTCCATGGGGTTGTTTCATCAGGGTACACTTCCTTAACTTGCAAAAAATTGCTGACAAAACAATTTACACAAATAAATAGTATTATTATATATTTTTGCATTATTCCTCCCTATAATTGCGATTTTTATAAAATTAAAAAATTAATTCTCATGCCCTAACGATAAATGGATTAAATAGATAAACCTAAGATGATCTCTGTTAAAGCTGTTTCGATCATTTCTTGTGAATGACAATTGTAAACACGACCATTTGTAGATCTTGCAGCAATATCATCAAGTACAGATGAATATGATTCATCTTCTTCACCTATTGTAATAAATGAAATTGAAATATTTTTTTGATTGAACAGGTCAATTCTAAAATCATTCATGAAAGTTGGTGGTGCAATAAAGGATCTTCGAGAAGTTACAATATATATAATTTTTTTTTGATGATTTGTTTGCAAATTAAATGAATTGTATGCACTATTTAATTGTACCTTCATTTTACTTTCAGTATTATACAAGAGTTTTTTCTCTTCAAGTTGTTGAATATTTGAAACATTAATTAATCTATTTGTAAAAGCTGAAGATAATTTTATTGTATTTTTTACCCATTGCTTCCTGTTCCAGTTTATCAATTGAAGATAATGAGAGAGCGCTTTTTTGGCAATTGAAAAGTGTTTTTTGTATGAGGAGTTTAAATCCGGAGCAGTTTGCTCTAAAATGACAAATATTTGTTGATCTGTTGGAATAGTATTGGTATGAACAGTATTGGTATCCGCAGTAATTTTTCTATCTTTTTGTGGTTGATTTATAGATTTTTTTATTTTTTTGTCATTTATAACAGGTAACTGAATAGTTGAATTCTTGTAGGAATCTATTTGCCTTTTATCACTCAGTGATATATCATAGGACTTATCTATTAAGGTCATTGTAACACCTTTTTTGGTGTTGTTAAACTCATTTATTGGAATATTTAATCGTTGCGTAACATAAAATCCATTTTTAGATGCGACTAAATCACAGTATTTATAAGAAGAATTAACTATTGGTATATTAAAAACAGCAACTCCGAATTTATTGGTTTTTATGCTTGTTAAGTATGTATATACATGTGAATCGATTTCATTTTTAAAATAAAGAGAAATCAATACATCTTTCAATGCGTTACTATTCATTGATTTAACATGAAAGGCGGCCTGAAATCTATCAAAAGTATCAACAAATATTGTATCAGTTACGGGCATATGATTAACTACAGGTATAATATTTTCATTTACCACTGAAACTTGATATTTTTCGTTGATTATTCCCCATGAAAAAAAAGATATTGACCCATCCATTTTTGATTTTCCGAAAAATAAGACAGGATTCTTTTGTCGTTTATTTTCAACCGTTGACTTATGAGAATCATTTCTATCTGGACCAAATAATTGATTATATAAATATGGAATTCCAGTCATCATAAACAAATAATGCATTCTCATCTTTCTATATATATTATAAAGAGTAGAAAAGGATGAATTGTTTTGATCATTTGTTGCAGTAACTACAACATAAACATTACTTAGCGGTTTTTTATTCTTTCTCTCTTTGATATAATATGACTTTAAATAATTGGCTGTATTGATGTTGTAAACCATAGAATTTTTGTTTGAAGAAGATTTTTTCGTATATTGTAATCTTCCAAAAAATGACTTTAATAACACGGCATCGGGAATTTGTTCTTTTGATAAATAATGAACGATATTTTCACTGTCAAATGGAAGTGATTCTATTACATCATCATTTTTAATGAGTTGTATTGATGAAATCTTTTGGACTTGATTCAAAATTTGCTTATCTTGAAATCCTGTTAAAATTTTAAGTGCTATATTTCCAGATGGCTTAAAATACAAATGAACAACAGGGTGAATCACCCCCTGTGGATCATGGATGCCATCTGCAAAATGAATATGTGTTGGCCTTAATGAATCAATATTAAAATGTAACTTACTAAGAGGCAATTTACTATTTTTGGTCATTTTCTGATTGATAGAAAAATTTAACTGTTTTGGCTTTTCAATTAATCCATGTATATATACAAATAAAGGAGGATTTCTTGAAAGATCACTTTTATGAATACTAATCGTGGAAGTATCTCCTAGATGATAAACGCCATAATTATTGAAATTGGAAGTGTTTTGATTGATATCTTTTAACTTAACTCTAAACGTAAAAAGATTTCCTTTATAAACATTTGATTTTTCAGTTTCCTTCCATTCTGCACTTGAAATAGAAGCTTTTATATTATAGTAGCCACTATGATTAAATTTTAAATAAACATCGTTTTTCTGATTACTGTTGTTATTATTTCTCTCGGAAATTTGTTTTGATTTCAACACATTGTTTTTATTGTAATGAATGATAACTATTGGGGTATAGTATGCAGTTCCTCGCTCTTCATAGTCAAACGAAATATTTAGTGGTATATTTTTGTTATCAAACTTGAAATGCTTATTGGTTATTTGAGCAAAACCAGCTCTATTATTGGATGTATGCGTAAAAATGAGTTTTGAAGGTTTTTGCTTAGCATATACGCGAATATCTAATGGGAGATTACTTACTTTACTTCCATTGGCCAATAAAACAAATTGGAAATCATTTTGCATAAAAAAACCTTTAACGTCAGAATATGATTTGCCGTTTAATGAAATTTGAAATTGTTGTATCGTACCATACCAAAACTTACTATTCTTATCATAATTCCACTGAATATTTTCAGCATTTACCTTATATGAATGATTATCGGGATAATTCACACCCATTTCAATCATTTTTTTGTTGTTCATCGTGTTGTGATTTGTGCCAATACAACCATTTAACATAAGAATCATAAAGCATGTTAATATAATTTTCAATTTAGACGCTTTGATTACTTGCACCATTTATCCTTTCTATTATTGTTGATTCTAAAACATAGAACAATCAACGAAGCTTTTTTTAGTACATAAAAAATGTTTCTCATTTTTAATGAATTTTTCATATTCTTTCTTCTTGTAACAAAACAATACATAGTAATGATATAGTTCTGACAGATCATCATAATACTGCACATCTATGGTTGGCCATTTAATCATTGTACTGTTCTTAGTCGTTTTATGAATTACATTTCTTATTTTTTGAAAACGGCCATTTATTGATAGGAAATAATCTGTACACTTTTGACGATAATCACCAAGCTCACATTTATAAGTCTCTATGAAATAATTTTGAATTTCAGCATTAAACTGGTTGAGAAAATTAGCTTCAAATGAGGAAACAAAATTTTCTATCATTAAATGATGCATAACTTCTATGCGATTATGTCTGTATTTTTTCATATGCTTGATTAAAAAAAAATCATTCCAAAGGATTCTATGAATTGAAAAACTGTTTGATGTCTCAAGATTGATATTAGGCTCCGTATTTTCAATTTTTGTCAAGTCTTTATTTAGTTGTTTTACTCTTGATAGTGTCTCTGAAATGAGATTCGGTTTTTTGACATATTTATCATATCCAATTTGTAATTCATTTTCAGTTTGAAATTTATCTTCTAATGCTAAATGATTACAATATCGATACCAATTAAACCAGTAAAATGCAATAAGCGACAAAAACAATGCATTCCATATAATCAATAATGCGTATTTGTTCTTCTTATGCATATCATAAGGTAAAATTTCAAAAAATAAATCTTTCACTTAACAAGGTCCTTCAATAATGAATATATACTCCCCTAATTGCATGAACAGCCTTTTTATATTCATTATCTATGATTATTTTAAAATGATTATTACAAAAGGTTTCAAACTTTTCTGACAATAATTTCAGATTATTTATCATTTGTATTATCTGCTCTGCATTATCAGTATCAGAAAAAAGCAACGTATGGTCTTTAATTGTGTTACATATCTCATCTATCGAATATGTATGAAAATCTTGTTTATTTTGTTCCATCCAATGATTATTTAAATATCCAATAGATTGCTTGTAAAAACTATCACCTACTACTTCAGTTAGTTTTTTATAGATAAATTCTATGTCATTAACTTTCGTAATAAGAATATATATGGGTATTTTTTTATGGATCAATTTTTCTAATAATTCTTGAAGATAATCAATTCGTTGTTCAAGAGTATTTTCAGGAACTACTAATAAAACCTTATCGTTATACCTGACCATGAACTTGCATGCTATTTTAATGAATTCATGCCAGTTCTCTTTTTCTTCCTTTGATAATTGGTCAGTAGTAGAATAATTGTAAATCATAAATAAATGATTTGAATAATATAGCCATTTATGTTTATCAGTTTTGTATAAAAAGTATTTTTTGTCACTGAAAGTGAATTCAAAGATATCAACACAAAAAAATTTGATATTATTCCATATTTGATTTTTTTTCTTAGATTCACATTGCATTATATTTTTGGAATTTTCATTAATAGTATACTTATTCTGAATACGTTTTTTTTGATATTTTATAATAGGCACTAAATCATTTGAAATTATTGCATTTTCATTAAATTCTCTGTCTAAATTTAATATCAGCGTTCTTTGAGACAGTTTTCGAAAATCTCCCCCCCTAAAACACCTCATAAGGCGTAAACCTTTATAAAAACCGCGCTTTAATTTATTTTTATCAATATCGTTCTTTTCAAGTTTCGAAATGAAATCAAACAGCTTTTTTAATTGTTGCCAAAACCATTTACAAATTTTTGGTAGATTAATAACAAGTAAAAACAATAGGATAAATCCAATCGTTAATAATAGATTTAATTCCGTCGGAATATCTTTGTAAAAATACCTCCAGACAAATGGGGATATTATGATCAGAATTAAGACGACTATTAAAAAATTTTGAATTTTTATTTTCATTTTTCACATCTATTTATTTAGATAGAATATAAATCATTACATAAATATTAAATATAAATAATACAGGAAGAAACATATATGACAATGATTTTATCATAAAACTATACCAGAATTTAGCTCTTGCGTGTCTATTTAATTCAGCATGATTGATGAATGCTTCACAAATTCTATCTATAGTGGTATCGCTTTCATCTGCATTAAATTGTTCTATTGCGATCTTAAGATTCGTTTCTTGTTTTATATACGTGTTAAGCAAATTCTTTTCACAAGATTCATTTATCAAATGCGAGCCAACAATTTTCTTTACTTTAACAATTGTTTTTTCAGTTATTAATAGACACCCTGGATTTCTCGCATATTTTAAAGTTTTATTTGTAAGAGATTGATATTTTATCATTGATAAACAGTTAACAGATTTTTCAAAAATATACATAATTTTAGATCGTAATTTATGCTTATTGGTAATCGTTTTTATACTCATGCTATTAATCTCTTTTTGCAGATCCATATTTTGATCCAATTTGCATTTAATGTATATTCTTCTTTCTTCAGCATCTGATAATTTATATGGGTATGCTTTTATGAATAATTTTATATTTTCTTTGTTAATTTCGTTGTTAATTTCTTGAATATGATTTAATTTTTTTAACCTTCTTAAATTTTTTCTTAATTCTTCAATATAAGAATCATCCATCCTAATTTCTTGATGCCGAAGAAGACAACAGTAGTAATACACAAGCAGAATTTCGCCGGCAAAATATCTTTCTGAAACCTTTTTTTCTTTTTTTTCTTTATCATCCTCTATTTTTTCTTTATCATCATCTATTATTTTTATTATTTTAGTTAATGAAGAAATGTTATCACGAAAAATATCGATTGGAGTATCGGGAAAGTCATTAGGAAGTTTATTCACAAATGCTGATTCCTTAAATTTTTTAATAATATTATTTTTATTATCTTTCAAATAGTTATGAAATTCGTTATTGTTCTTTTTATCTAAGTATAGCAATTTATATATATAACTTAGCCTAAAATCATTCACGTTTTCCCAATGATCATATCTATGAATTTGTGTAAGATCGACGTATATGCATAGTAACCATAAAAATGTATTCTTAATATTTTTATCCTGTTTTTTAAAAAAAGGAATAAATTTATCAATTTGTATATCTATATCTTCAATAAAGTAAGAAAATTTGGATAAAAATTCTTCTTGATTCAAACTTGTATTAAATTCAAATGTTAACAGAGGTATAGAAATATCAATTAAACGCATATAATCATCCTTTTATAATCAGACTAATCTGAACACTATCTTTAGGTAGACCACGCCAAAAAAATCCAACATGATTTTCCTTACTAAGATTAGCGGTATCTTCAATTTGATATAAATGTGTGAATAAAGGCTTTGCCACAGTCTTTTTATGGTCGAATATTAATGTTAGACCTTTTTCTGTTTTTCTCAAAATGTCTGAAATATCTGAAAGAGAAGAGACGATCAAGTGGTTTTCGGCTTTCTCTTGGGGTAATGTTTCAACTGTTGTAACTATTTCTAGCATAACGATTTTTTCTTTAAATAAATTTGATTCAACAGGATCTGTGTTGATAAAAATAGAATCATTGATTTCTTGAATGGTTTCAAAAAGATTATTATCCGTTTTACTGATATCCTTTTTAATATCCGCCACTCTTTTCATTCTAATAATTTTTCCGGGTAAATAGTCTCCACTTAGCATCTTTGAAATAATATTTTTGGCACTGCTGAAACACTCGTCAAGTCGGTTGTGATCATAAAATAGTAAATTATACGCAGGATTCTTTGTGTCTTGTAACCCTATTGCTGTTATAGAATTAGTAAATGTTGACATCTCTCCGATAAACTCAACGAACATTTGAAACAAAACTAATGGATGAACTGGCACTTTGTGAGTATCAATCAGATGAAAAATGTGTGATAATTTTGCATAAATCTTATTAGTTGCTTTTAAATACAAAAAAAAGTTTATAGATTTCGAATTAAAATCGACATCGTCTATTCCACTTTCTTTTTTCAAAGGCTCAAGCTCTTTGTTTTTGCTTTCAATATTATTCTTTATAGAATTGACTATTTTATAAAGATTTGCCGAATTTTTGATAGAGATTGTTGCTGGAATATATGATTTATCAAGAATTATATCATCATTTTTGGTTCTTTTTACTCTTAATATTGGAAGACATTCATCTTCAGTGTAAAGACTATCTGCTTTGTTCAATTCTATCTCATCTAAAATGACCAGTGAATAATATAATTTTTGTACTTCCTTTGGAAATCCACCAGACAAATGAATATCTTTGTATTCATCATTAGATTTTTTTGTATCATTTAGAGTAATATATTTTGTATTGACTACAGTTCTCGAATGTACATTTTGAATTTCAGTTACATTTTTGTCATTTTTTAAGAACTGTTTGAGGGCTATGTATATTAAAACAGAATTACGATCTAATTGCTTAATTTTTTGAATCCATTCATTGTTAATGTGTAAAGATTTTGCGATTATTGAATTTGAAACTTTAAGTTTGTCCAAATCATCTTTATCGTAACAAACAAACGATAAATCTTTAAATAAAAATTTGCCTTTTTGAATATATATCGCCTCACCTTTCAAATTTTTCGCATTAATGAGATTCTCTGGTAATACGAGATTATCTATAATTCCCCACGAAAAAGGATGAAAATAATATTGCATTTTAAAAAGTAAAGACTGATAAAACATATCATTTTGTTGAAAATGCTGGGGCTCTAGGGGTAAACCATTAAACCATAAAACGGGCAAGTTTGATTGTGCAAATTGATACATAATCTGCTATTCCTTTATAAATTTTTCAATTGAATATGGGCCAAATTTGACAGAATATTTCAATGGACAACTTGTCTCTAAATATAACTCAGACGAGGTTTGATTCAGGCAAGTTGGCATGTATACTGGAAGAGTTTTTATATATTTACTTTGATTTTCTTCCCCGTCATATTTTTCATATTTGGCAACCATAACAATATGTTTAACATCTTTAACAGAAGAGATCTTTACAAATAATGATAAGTCTTTGATATTTGATGCCGTCTTTAGATTTTCCATTATTTTATATACAGAATAAACTCTGCTTCTATTTAGAATACATTGTTTTTCTTCTTTTACATCCAGGTTCTGATAAGTAAATAAATGATCACGTTTGTTAAATTTTTGTATTAATTTTTTAAAATAGTATTTGTCTTTTATTTGATATATGCAAAATAGCAAATCATTTGAATGTGTAGCCGTTAAATTTTTGAGATTCAACAAACCACTTTCATTGATATTTATTGTAAAATATATCGGTGTACCTTGCTTAATCTCGACAGGTTTAGTTTTTATTGTTGCACACGATGAAAATATAACAAATAAATGAATTGATATAATTAAGTAACGAGTCATACACGAAGTCCTTATTTTATTGTTTGAAAATCTATCAGCAAATCATACATTTCATATTTGTTTATATTCTAGAACATAATGCCCTTCGGGCAATTTATCAATCAATCTAACTTACTTTTATTATTTTATTTATTAGATTATATCTATATAATTTTGTTTTTCTGATATATAAAATAATTACATACAATATCATCGCTTTGATTACATTAGTATCTTTGTTTATTATGGTATTTTCAATTATTAACACTCGCAAATAGGATGTCTATATGTTTTTTTATTAATATGTATTTTAATAAAAATATATTATCCCAATAATAATATATAAATTTCTAAATTGTCAAGAACTTTTTTAATCTGTTAAAGAATATTTGAAAAATTATTATGAGTAAAAAAATAATAAATATTTAAATACAAATAACTATTTGTTGAGACATCTGAATATCTATCAGAATATTTGTATGTTCTGATAAATTTACATAAATAAAACTATGTTTCTTTGTTATTGATAAATAACTATATTTATTTGAGATCGCTGCCATTGCCAGATTTTATTTAACACAGAATATCGCAATTGTCACTGAAGGCAAGTTATCAAGCTAGGGAGCAATAATGTTGTCAATAGGCATTTTGGCAATTAATGATGATGATATTTAAGCAGTTGTTAGTTCCATTTTTGTCGCTGGATCTTTGAATATGTTATACGAAAGCGTATCCATATATTCATATAAAGAACGCACTATAGTGAAAACTGAAAACAATGACGGCTTAAAAGTCATGCCAGAAGGCGCGCAGGAAAATGTACTTCGTGTGGAATCTATTGAACAGGCCCTATTGCTTAAATAAAGGATGATTCATTGGCTGATGGTATCAACCAGGGCGAATGAGCCATGCTGACAACCAGAGCCAAATTTTTGACCCCACATGGGATTGGGCATATACCGGCATGATCGAAGCCAATGATCCCATGACTGAAGACCGATTGTTGTTTGCATCCAGAGAGTTTATCAGCGCCCTTTATGGGGATACATCTATACTGACACAAATATCTTCAGAAACCCATGAAAACATTGAAGTGGGTTCATTTGAGGTTTGGACTGATTGGGAAGCAATTATCAATCATTTTCAAAATGATGATGATATCTTTGGCACAGCCGACCAGAATTATCCTGTCTGGGGCGGCACAACCACCAGCGCCCTGGATTATATTATCACGCAATCTGATTATCATGATCTGGAATTCAACCGCCAGGATTATGATTATGATCAGATCATGACAATGGGTATTTATCATCCGACAGTGAAGGCAATGATGTCCTCCTTGAGAAGGTTATTGCCTATGATGGCAGTATCAAGATTATGACTGGTGCGGACATGAATGCCAGAGAAGTCAAAACCATGCGAGAAGGGCTTGCGGATGATGCCAACCATATTACATTAAAGTCTGGCGCCAATATTTATGTGGCTCATGTGGAAACAGCAGTGGATATCGGCGATCAAAAGAAGTATGCATCGATTATTCTGGATGCGCGCCTGAGTATCTATGAAATGGCAGAGTTTGATAATGAAACTGCCGATTTATTTGCCTACGAAATACTCCTGCGACATGGCGAAGATGCTGAAACTGAGGTCAAAGTAATGCCCGATTCGACGGGTACAGATGACGACATTGAAGTTAAAGTCACTGCCCCGGGCAGTCCATACGAAGTCCATACGATCATATTGTGCTGGGCAAAACCACAATGGTTGAAGGGATCAATAAGGAAGCTGAAGGCGACTATGTATTGATTGCACCTCCGGGCGTATCGCAAGATAATGTCAATGTAAAAGCGGGGGGTACGTTATCTGTCATTGATCTGGAAACCAAAGATGGTCAAAAACTGGATTTAAGTGCAGGTGAAGATCTGGTGATTATGTCGGATATTGATGTGGGCAGCGGTGCAATTAAATTATCTGCAGACTCCAGTCTTGTGATTGGCGGGACAGTGAAAGCCTCAGAGCTTGATTTGAGCAGTGGCAATGATGTTTCTGTCAGCACAGAAGTCGATAATTTGAATGTGGATATGAGTGGGTCAGGCTCTGTATCAATTGAAAACAAGGGAGACATTCACATTGGCAAACTCAAGATGAATGGCGGTGATGTCAATCTGATTGTTGCTGGTGATGTACAAATTGATGAATTGGGCGGTATTGCTGGCGATGTGACCATTACTGTTGTGGGCGGTAATATCATTATTTCTAACAATGATACCGGCAATGTCAAACTGGAATCTGGTGGTCCCATTTCTGCTGCTTTGAATTCCGATTCAATTGAGTTGATTGCCAATGGCGACATATCTTTGGATGAAGCCGATGATGTGGTAATCTCAAATATTACTC